>Ga0123353_10001496_pt1 | contig 28620 bp, 19 predicted proteins | sample TergutLab28metaG_3_FD_92763 | JGI IMG/M metagenome (GOLD analysis project Ga0123353, IMG submission 92763) | Labiotermes labralis P3 segment gut microbial communities from Petit-Saut dam, French Guiana - Lab288 P3 | ecosystem: Host-associated > Arthropoda: Insects > Digestive system > Gut ...
TCATGGGGGTGTCAATCACACCGGGGGCAATGCAGTTCACCTGAATCTGGGAGGGTGCCAGCTCCCGCGCGAGGGCCTTCGTAAAGCCGATGACCGCGGCCTTCGCGGCGGAGTAATGCACTTCGCAGGAGGCGCCCTGTATCCCCCACACGGAGGAGAGCGCGATGATTTTGCCGCGTTTACGGCGGAGCATATCCGGGACGATGCACTGGCAGGCCCGAAACAGTCCGCGGACATGCAAGTCAAACATGCGCTCGTAGTCCGCCTGTGTGATGTCCTGGAACAGCTTCTGCTGGGCGAGACCCGCGCAGTAGACCAGCACGTCCACGCCGCCGAAGCGCTCCCGCGCGGCCTCGGCCAGGTCTTCCGCCTGGGCGGGGTCGCGCATGTCCGCCTGACGGACGAGCAGCGGCGTGCCCTGTTTGCGCAAATCGGCCTCCAGGGCCGCCATGCGCTCCTCGCCCCTGTAGTACTGGAGCACAAGCCGGTACTGATTTTGGGCGAATAAAGACGCGACGGCGCTTCCGATTCCCCCGGAAGCGCCGGTAATCCAAACTGTTTTTTGTTTGACGGTATCCGCCATCGCGCTTGCCTCCATTGTTTACGACGGCATCAAATTCGCCAGAGAGGCCATATCTGTATAGGCTCTGCTGATTGTGAATACCGAGGCCGAGGCCGTGTTTTTGATGCTGCTGAAGTCATAGAGGATCGGGTCGGCGACATCCGTTATAATCTCCAAACGCTTCAATTCGTTCTTCAGAAAATAAAATTTCTTGATCTCGGAGCCGCTCTGATAGGTTTCGCAGGTGTATTCTTTCTTGTTCAGGGTGACCTTGGTGGTATTCTGGTAGATCAGCTCGCCGCCGCCGTCGCCCACCAGGGCTCCGGCTCCCTTCGAGGCTTCCCCGCCCATCATGTCCGGGGGGACTTCCATATACATGAGCAATTTGGGCAAAATCATATAGTTTTTCTTTCCGTCGTACATCAAAGCCATCTGGAAGTTGCCGCCGAAGAGGGCCGTCAACGCCGCGGCACCCTCCGCGTCTATGCCTTCCATGGGAAGGCCGCCCAGGGATCTGGAGTTCGCGGTCATCGAAAGATAAAACTTATCCCCATTCTTCACGATTTTCGCCGGCATACTCACGGTTTCGCCGTTCACATTTTTCGAAGTAATGGTCATATCAATCGTAAACTTGTCACCGGTAAACGCCTGGCCGGACTTCGTCGTCTTCAGCAGGGTTTTCGCCGGATTGCTGTCCGCTTCCGCCCGGACTTCCGCGCCCGCGGGCATGGTCTGCTCGGCGAGAACCTCTACCGTATCGTTGATTACCTGCAGGAAGGGGTCGTTGGGATCCGTGTTTTGCGGTGGAAATATACCAGCAATCTCAGCCGGCAGCGAGACGGTGGTCGGAACCGTAGCACCTTTTTTCGTCGTGCCTCTTGTCATCGTTTCACCGCTATCATCCGTCATGGGAACGGAAATGAAATAGGTAGAGCCGTCCTCATCCGTCACCTCAACGTCAATATAGAGTACATCTATTGTGGGTGTGCCTCCAACGCAGGCCGCCAGACCAAACAGGACAGAAAAAACAAGAACAATACAAACGATACCTTTCTTCATGACAGAAACTCCATTCTTTAATTGGAAGTTTTCCCCGTTTAGGGACATCTTGGTGATTTCGCGCCGAAACCGCCTTGGTAATAGGATATCGTATTTCCCGCGGCAATTCAAGTCAGTTTTGTAGCAATAGCATGAATAATCTATGAAAACGTAGGAGAAGGTCATTCTTCCCAGTTGTGCCACACGGACTGCACGTCGTCGTTCTCCTCCAGCATGTCCAGCAGCTTTGCCATATTCTTGCTGTCGGCTTCGCCGGGGAGCTGTACCGTCGTCACGGGGACGTAGGCGACCTCGGCGGACAGGAAGGCGTAGCCCTTTTGCTCCAGCGCGTCGCGCACGATGCCGAAGCCGGCCGGTTCCGTGCGGATGTCGAAGCAGTCCTCTTCCGTCAGGATATCCAAGGCGCCGGCCTCCAGCGCGTCCTCCAGGAGCCGCTCTTCCTCCGCGGCTTCGCCGTCAATCAGCAACACGCCCTGCCGGCTGAACTGGAAGGCCACGCTGCCGGACTGGCCCAGGTTGCCGCCGTATTTGTCGAAGTAATGCCGCATCTCCCCGGCGGTGCGGTTGCGGTTGTCCGTCAGTGTCTCCACAATGACGGCCACGCCGGAGGGGCCGTAGCCCTCATAGACGATCGCCTCGTATTTCGCGCCGTCGCCCTCTCCGGCCGCCTTTTTGATGATGCGGTCGATGTTGTCGTTGGGCACGTTGTTGCTCTTCGCCTTGGCGATGACGTCGCGCAGCCTCGCGTTCGCCGCGGGGTCCGCGCCGCCTTCCCGCACGGCGACCGCGATTTCGCGGCCCACCTTGGTGAAGATTTTCGCGCGCTCGGCATCCGTCTTTTCTTTTTTTCGCTTGATGGTGCTCCATTTCGAATGGCCCGACATCGTTTCTTCCCTCCCCTGTGGATATCGCGTTTTGACATTGCCTATGCGGTAGGCGGTTGCAATCCGGCCCCCGAAAGGGGGTGACGCCATGGAATACATAATTGCGTTAATCGTGATTTTAGTCTTAATCGACTGTATCCACAATGGCCGAAAGGAGAAGTAGCCGCCCGTCGTCCAAACTAGCGGCTACTTTTAAGTACCCAGTGGGGGCGCAACCGTCTATACGGCAATGCCGCCGTCTTTATTATACGCACACCCGCCCAGGTTGTCAAGCCCGGATTTCACACAGGAGTGCCCTCAATCCAGACTTGCAGCGCTCCAATGATCGTCACTTCGCTACACCCCCAGCAGCCTTAGCCAGATTGTTCATGATTTCACGCTTGTTATCCGCCCACATGCGCTTATCCCAATACGGCCCGCGCATGGGAGCGCCGTTGTATTCCATGTACGTCGGCGGCTCTTTGTATACTTTGCTTGTGCCAAAACGCGCCCAGGCGCTTCCGGTTTCTGCGTCCACCATCAGTTTGCCGATGCAGTGGTAGTGCGTATATGGGCCGTGATATACAACCTTGTCAACACCGATGAATCTGGTGTTCCTTAGAATGCCTGTCCGGAACGGCACATACTTGTCCATTTCTTCGGCGCACATTAGTTCTCACGCACATCTGAAATAAAGGCCTCTTTTTTGTCATCCGGAACCGTAAGACCGACACCTCTCAAAATCTCGTAAATATCTTTCATTCTGATTTTCCTTTCCACATGGCATTTATACAGCTCTGTCTGCTGTTGAAAGTAAGCCGGATATACCACCGGCACTGGTAGGGTTGATATAAAAACAGCCCCGCCGCTAAAAGCGTGGAGCTGTGTTTATTAAATTATTGATTATAAGTCTGCATGGCAAAGCCGCCTGCCTAAACAGACGGCTTTACTTTTAACTCACGAAAAGGTAGGCAGTTGGCAGGCGTCCCGGTCTCCTGCATCTCTCAGAGCCTTGCGGCCCTTGTCAAGCCATCGGCGTGTGGTCGGGGACGAAATCTACCACCTCAACCGCCCATACACTTATCGTGGTTTAAGTATAGCACTTTTATACACGTTTGTAAAGAACTTTTTTGTTGTTTAACAGTCGTTTCCACTCTTTTTCTCTTATTTTCATAAAAGTTATGATTGAATTCTTATTTGCTGGATCATCAAGGTTTGTGTGTAAGCGAAGAATTGCTTGGAACTTTTTACCGTTTTCTTCAAATTCCTTCAACAAAACAGCACTTGCGGGTTTATTCGCTTCCACGATGTAATCCGGAGTTTCAATAATCTCTCGCAAGTATTTTTGATAACGTTCAAGGTCTTTCGGGTGCCGATCCAGAATGTTCCCAATCCGCTCATCGGTAATAATTACTTCGTCAGTGGTTATGCCATCCGAAACCACCTTAAATATCTCTCTGTCGATCCTGCCAACAAACTGCACGTCGGATTTCCTCGATTCAGGCGAAATGTGCCCGCCTGCTGTCGATGGCGGTCGATTTATTATATCACTTTTTCGGACACTGTCAACCACCGCGCACCTGGCCTGACTCCGGCCAAACCCTTCCACGATTTCCCGTTCCGGCTGCTGCTTCAAGCCAGTCTGCTTCAAGAAGTCCTTCTCGACCTTCCTCCAGTGCGCGAGATTCGCGGCGGCCTCGTCCGTCGGTTGCCCGGCGGCTTTCATGCCGATATACTCACGTTTCCACTTTCGGATATTGCGCTCAATCTTACGTTGTACCTGCGAGGCCTCGTATTCCGTGAGCTTTTGGCCGTTGTATTCATGCTTCTTGGCGTTCAGGTCGTCAAGCTCATCCTGGGTGTAGGGAGGGTCAGTGCCCTCGAAGGCTGGGAACATGTTGTGTCGGCAGTTCCATCCGCCTAGGCCTTGGCCTGTGCCGTAACCTGTTACGGAAACTAGGGACGGATGCTTTTGGTCTGTCCCGCTGCGGCTGTAGCGCTTGCCCTGCCAACCAGCATGATTCGCAATACCAACACCGGTACGGGCGCCGGAGTGGGCTGTTACGTCCACCAGGTCGCATCCCATCTCTTCCGCTAGCGCCTCCTGTGCCTTTAAGCTTGTTTGGTTGACGCCGGTCAGTACGGCGCATCTGACAGCTACGTCCAAGTAATCCGTGTGACCGCTTGGGTATTCAATACTTGCCAGGCCATTCTTAGACAGGTCTTTCACGGCAAATTGGATTGCCTGGTTGTAACTGAATGCTCCGGTATCCCGCCGTCTTTCGAAAGACTACGAAATCTCCACCGATTCCGCTGAAACTATGGTTCGTATTTCTCATCTGCATACTCTGCTCAAGCGGGTTTAGCGGGTTGAATACAGGTTCTAAAATCAATTCGCGTGAAAAATTCAAACGGCTATACGGTGCCGAGACAGCAAACTATTCTTAATCATGGACAAAACATGGTCAACGAAAAGACCGGCGAAATTGTAAATTCTCATGAGTTGCGGGCATTTATCGACAAAAACACGGTGGAAGCTTACAAAAGAAATTTCGGATATTATCAACTTGTAACCTCGGAATTGACCATGGACGACAAGGAGGTTATCGAAAAATATCACGGACTTTCGCAAATCGAAAACCAATTTAGAATTATGGTCGGCGGATTTATCACCTCACAACTGGCAAACTCGGGGTTTAGCATGAATTTCCAGAAAAATCAAACTATTTTTAAATTTTCTTCTAGGAATTTGTAAGACTTTATGATACAATAAGAAAGAATTCATTGTAAAATGGCTAGAAGTATAAAAATTTTTAGATTTCTGCCGTTTTGAGGAGCAGCTTATGGAGCGGGACGACATCATCATCGGGGTCAACGCCGTGACCCAGGCGCTGCGCGGCGGGCGGCCAATCGATCAGGTGTTGGTTTCGGTCAAGGCGCCCGGCGGCGCGCTGGCAGTGCTGCTGGCTCAGTGCCGGGAGACGGGCATCGTCATCAAGCAGACGGACAGCCGCCGTCTGGACGAGCTCTGTGAGGGCGCGGCCCACCAGGGTGTGCTGGCTATGGCGGCGGCCCACCGCTACGCGGAAGTCGCGGAGCTGCTGGCGCTGGCCAAAGAACGGGGCGAGTTTCCCCTGCTCATCCTCTGCGATGCCCTGGAGGATCCCCACAACCTGGGCGCGATTCTGCGCACGGCCGACGCGGCGGGCGCCCACGGGGTCATTATCCCCAAGCGGCGCAGCGTGTCCCTGAACTACACCGTCGCCAAGACTTCCGCCGGCGCGCTGGAATACGTCGGCGTGGCGCGGGTCACCAACATGGCCGCGGCCATGTTGGATTTGAAGCGCCAGGGAATCTGGATCTACGGCGCGGACCAAGAGGGCGTCCCCTATACCCAGCAGGATTTCTCCGGGCCGCTGGCGTTGGTAATCGGCGCCGAAGGCAGGGGCCTGAGCCGGGTCGTTCGGGAGAAATGCGACTTCCTGGTCTCCCTGCCCATGAAAGGGCAGATCAACTCCCTCAACGCCTCGGTCGCCGCCGGTATTTTACTGTACGAAATTGCCCAATATAGAGAAAAAGGTTCGATGGCAAGCCAATGAAGGAAGACAAATCTGCACAACAAAACGAACAATCCCTGGACGAGCTGCTGGCGGACGCGCTCTCGGTCTCCGAGGATCTGCGCCCCGGCGGGCTTTGGTCTACGGACGACATAGACAGTCTGCTGGCTTCCCTGGAAAAGGGGGAGATGCTGAGCCGCAACCTGCCGCAGCGGCCGGAGCCCTACCCCTCCGTTCTGCCGCCGCTGCAGAGCGAAGTCGCCCGGGAAGCGGCCCGAAATGCCCCGCCCCTGCGGCAAAGCCCGGCCCGGTTCGCACCGCCGCCGACCGGCCCTCCCGCGCGGGGAGCGGCACCGCAAGCCCGGCCCCCGGCTCCGGAAAGGCGGACGCCACAAAAACCTCTGCCGCTGAATCCCGAAGCAAACAGAAGCGCGCAGGCCGGAGTCAAGAGTTCTCCGGCTGCGCCGAACTCCCATACGGAGGATATTTTTGTCATCCTTTCGTCCGAACGGCAATCCATTGCCGGGCAGGCAAATGCCGCCGCCGGGCGGGCCGCCGCCGAGAGCAGCGTCCGGCGGGAACGCTTTTTCCGCACCTTGGAAACGGAGATTCCCCAGGAGGAAGAGGCGCCGGATTTCCGCGGACCCATCGAAAAGCCGGGGGTTTTGTTGGAAAAGAGCCGCTTCTCCCAGACGGCCGACCTGCAGCCGCCGCCGACCGTAGTGGCCGCGGAGCTGGCGGAGGAAAAGACCCGGATGAACGCGCCGAAAGCGCGTCCGCCGGAGCCCGAGCCGGATTTTGAGCTCGACCAAATCGTGCTGACCGGCTTCCATGAGACGGAGGAGGTCAACCGCGTCTCGGAGGATGAGGTGGAGCTGGCCCTGCATGAAAAGCGCAAGGACAAGGTCAAGTCCTTCCGCCTGGCCTCGGAAACCGTGCTGAAACAGAGCGAGGAGGACGCGGACTTACACGCTGTCGACCTGTCCGCCGATTCCGAAGCCGACAAAGACAAAAAAGAAAAGCCGGAACGCGCCGCCTCCCAGGAAGTGGAGTACCGCAGCGTAGAGCAGCGCAGGCGCGTTTTGGCCGCGCTGCACACGGCGGTGAAAAGCACCAACTTTACCATCGCGGGCCTTGGCTTTTTGCTGTTCCTCCTCCTGGGTTGCTACCTGTTGCCCCTGGCGTTGGAATGGATGGACGCCTATGTCCCGCTCTTCCTGGAAAACGGCGTCCCGCCGCTGCTCTGCCTGCTCTTCCTGGCGCTCGCGGCGCTGACTTCCACTTCAGACTTGTACTCCGGCCTGAAGGCGCTGTTTCATTGGAAGCCCACGGGGGACAGCGCGGCGGGGATTGCTTTGCTGGCGGCCTTCGCGGGCAACATCGCCCTGTTTTTCCTGCCCGCCGGCGCGGAGGGAAACGCGGTCTTTGCCGGGGCGGTGCTGTGCCATATGCTGCTCAATACCCTCGGGAAGCGCCGAATTTACCTGCGGACCATCGGCAACTTCGAGTTCTGCGCCTTCAGCCACGCGGACCGGCTCTACCGCATCCAGCCCTTTGAGGACGAGCGGGAGAGCCACGAAATCGGCCGCGGACTCGGGGCGAACCCGAAAATTTTATATTCCGGGAAGATCGATTTTCCGTCTGATTTCTTACAGCAGTCCGCCCGCAACGGGCTCACGGAACGGGCGCTGCGCCTGCTGCTGCCGGTCTCCTTCGGGGCTGCGCTGCTGATGGCGGGCATCGGCTGGGGCATCAGCCGGGACGCGCTGTATGCCGTGACCGCTTTCACGGGCGCCCTCTGCCTGGGCATGCCGACCGCGCTGTTCGCCGCGGGCGCAAAGACCCTGCTGCGGGCCAACAAAAAGCTCGCCGAAACCGGCAGCGTCATCACCAGCTTCGACGCGGCCCAGAGCTTCGCGGGCACCGGCGCCGCCGTCATGGAGAGCGCGGACCTTTTCGACCGCTCCCGCTGCGACATGCACGGCATGAAGGACTTCAAAAATGTGCGGGTGGACGACGTGCTGCTGTATACGGCGGCGCTGGTGATTCAGTCCGGCGGCCCGCTCATTGAGGTGTTCGATAAAGTAGTGGTCGGCAGAAAAGAATTGCTGCCCAACGTGAAGAATCTGCACTACGAGGATAAACTTGGCCTCTCCGGCTGGATTCACGGGCAGAAAGTGCTGCTGGGCAACCGCAATCTGCTGGCCAACCACAACATCGAGGTCCCGGCCCGCAGCACGGAGGAGCGCTATAAGCGCGACGGGCGCCATGTGATGTACCTGGCCACCGCCGGAAAAATAGCCGCCATGTTCGTGGTGAGCTACAAGCCGGACGAGAGCCTGATTCCTTATATCAAGCAGATGGAGGCAAGCGGCCTGCGCCTGCTGGTGAATACCTGCGACCCGAACATCACGGAGGATATGATCGCTAAGAACTTCTCCCTGCCGCCCGGGGCGGTTCGGGTCGTCAGCGCGAAAGCCGGGCGCCTGTATCAACAGCATCGGGATACGCTCCAGCCCTTCGGCAGCGCCCAGGTGCTGCACGAGGGCGGCGCCTACACCTTCCTGAAAACCATCCTCTTCGCCGAGCGCCTGCGGGGTTCCGCCCGCCTGAGCGGCATCCTGCAGATCATCCTGACCGGCGCGGCCCTGGCCGCCCTGCTGCTGATGGTCTGCCTGTCCATGCCCTTCGCGCGGGGGGATTTGTATCTGCTCGCCTTCCAGGGGATAAACCTCCTGCTGCTGGCCCTGGCGGCGCGGATAAAACTGTAGGATTTGTTTGGTAGAGGACTGCGTCCCCTACAAGAAAAAACCAAGGAAGAAAGTAATATTATGATCGACCGATCCCCAAAATTTACGTTGACCCGGCGGCGCGTGACAGCCCTGCTGCTGCCGCTGCTGCTCCTGTCTCTGCTGCTGGCCTGTAAGCCGGAGGCGCCGGAGCCGCGTCAGCTCATTCAAACGCACAACAACCCCGGCTTCGAAATCGGAACGGCGCAGTCCCTAATCGAGGAGACCGGCACCTATGCCTACGCGGTGCACTATCCGGCCGTGGGCCTGCCCTTCGTCGATAAGCAGATCGAGACGGAGGCGAAGGGCTTTGCCTTGGACTTCGTGACCAGCGTGGGTGACAGCCCCGCCTCGCCGGACAGCAAGGGGATTCTGAACGTAGATTATGAGATCTATGCCCTGCACGGCGCGGGCAGCCGCGCGCCGCAGGATAGACCGCGCTACGCCAGCATCATCTTTTTCTTAGCCGCGGACATCCCCACAAAAGGTGTCCGCGCGGAAAAAGTCCGCAGCCTGTTCTTTGACCTGGAGCAGGAAAAACAGCTTCCGGCGGACGCCGTGTTCCAGGCGGACTGGCAGCAGGTCGCCTCCGAAAAGGTCCGGGACTACTTCCAGCACAACCGCCTCTACGTGGCCAAGACGGAGACGCCTCTGTTTCAGCGAGCCGCCTCACCCCGGGAGGGGGACTTCACGCGTTTCAGCCTGACCGAGCAGACGCTGACCTTCTATTTCGACGGCCGGGAGCTGTTCGCGGACGACGCGGAACCCGTCCGCGCGGTGTTCGACCTGCGGGAACTGGACATCCTGCGCCTCTCCATCCGGGAGGCGCTGACGGAGCCGCCCACCACCCAGCCGCCCACCCAACCGCCGACGCAGCCGCCCACCGTTCCGCCGTCCAGCGACCCGTCTGCCCAACCCAAGGGCTCGGCGGGCCGGATTGCCCTGACGTTCGACGACGGCCCCCACAGCGCCGCGACCAGGCAGATTCTGGATCTGTTGGAGGCAAACGATGCCAGGGCGACTTTCTTTGTGCTCGGCATCAACATCGGCGGGCGGGAGGCCATTCTGCGGCGCGCCGTGGCTCTCGGCTGCGAAATCGGCAACCACAGCTACGGGCACAAGGACCTGACCGGCGTCACGGACAAGGAGCTGCACAACCAGGTCAACAGGGCCTCCGGCCTGATTGAGCAGGCAACCGGGTTGGAATGCGCACTGATGCGCGTGCCCTACGGCAAGTTCGGGGGGCTGGAGAAAAAAATCGATCTGCCGATCATTCAGTGGTCGATTGACACGCGGGACTGGTCCTACAAGGACGACCCCAAAAAGGAGCGCAGCCCGGAACAGCGCGAGAAGGATCTGCAGAAGATTATCGACGAGGCGCTGAAGGCGAAGGACGGGGACATCATCATCATGCATGACATCTACACGATGAGCGCGGACGCCTGCGAGATATTAATCCCGGAGCTGGTTCGGCGCGGCTTTGAGTTGGTGACGGTCAGCGAGCTGTTTGCGGGGAAAGAGATTCCGCTGGAGTCCGGCGTGGTTTACCGCAGCACGAAGTTTTATAAGTGAGCGAGGCACATACGGGAAGAGGGAGCGGCGTGATGAAAAAAATCGTGTGGTTGCTATTGGTTTTTTTCCCGTTTGCTGTCCTTGGCGGCTGCGGCGGGAACCCTATTTTTGAGTTGATCCGACACCGCCTTGACTGCGAAAATCGGGGATGTTGGCATGATGTATACAAACACCACCAAAGGGGAATTGATCGTTATGGAACTTGGCAAACTCAAAACCCTGCACACGGAAAACCCGCTCGGCATTGGCCAAGGCCCGTACTTCTCCTGGATTATGATGAGTGATGAGCGCAATGTCATGCAGACGGCATATCGTCTTATCGTGTCAAATGATAATGACGAAGCCCTTTGGGACAGTGACAGAATTGAGCGCGCGCAGTCTGCGTTTGTTGTCTATAAGGGCCCGGCACTGCAAAGCCGGACGCGCTATCACTGGACAGTCACAGCCTGGGACAACAAAGGAAACGAGGCAGAGGCCTCGGCCTGGTTTGAAACCGCTCTTTTCAATCAGAGCGACTGGAAAGCGACTTGGGCGGTTTCGCCGTTTCCATCCAAAAAGCGGAAAAAGAACTTCGGCAACCAACCTCCCGCGACGATGTTCCGCAAGGGCTTTACGCTGAAAGGAGAAGTCGCACAGGCAAGGCTCTACGCAACCTGCCACGGCATCTACCGTGTGAGCATCAACGGACAGCGTCCGGACGACCGCGAGTTCGCGCCGGAAAACACGAGCTATAAAAAATATTTGTGCTATCAGACCTACGATGTTACAAATTTGCTGTGCTCCGGCGAAAACGCCCTGGGGATGCATGTGGGCGACGGCTGGTACCACGGCGCGCTGACGACCTTTCAAGGGAACAAGCATCATGAGCACGCCGTGCTGTTTCAGCTGGAGCTGCGCTACGCCGACGGCAGCCAGGAGATCGTCTGCTCGGACAAGGCGGTCAAAGCCGCCCTCGGCCCGGTGCTGTCTTCGGATTTATACGCCGGGGAAAAATACGACGCCAACGCGGAAATTGACGGCTGGGATATGCCAGGGTTCAAAGACGCAGGCTGGAAACCGGCAAAAGTCGCGGACTACGGCTATGCGAATCTTGTCGCGCAGCTTGGGGCGCCGGTCAGGCCCGTCAGGACCATCCCCGCCGTGAAGGTACACACCTCCCCCAAGGGAGAGCAAATTGTGGACTTTGGGCAAAATCTGGCCGGGCGCGTCCGCATGAAGGTAACTGCGCCGAAGGGGACGGAGATCACTCTGGACCATTTTGAATCGCCCGACAAAGACGGGAATTACTTCCACAACATTTTTGTCACGGCCTTCGGACAAAAGTGCGAGCAACGCGTAGTTTACATATCGAACGGGCGGCCCGCTGAATTTGAGGCGCTGTTTACATTCCAGGGCTTTCGGTACGTCAGAGTGATGGGGCTGGACGACGTCCGGGTGGAGGATTTTACCGCGGTTGCTCTGTCCTCCGACAACGAAAACGTGGGCACCTTCGAATGTTCCAACCCGCGCCTGAACCGCCTGTATGAAAACACCCGCTGGTCCCAGCGCGCCAATATGCTCTCGATTCCCACCGACTGCCCGCAGCGGGAAAAAGCCGGCTGGACAGGGGACGCGCAGATCTATGCCGCCACGGCCTTTCTGAACGAAGACATGACAGCATTTTTTACCCGCTGGCTGCGAAACTTGGCCTGCGAGCAGAAAAAGGACGGCAGGGTGCCTCTCATCATTCCCTATTATAAATATTACCACCTGGCTGAATTGAGAAATCTGAAGAAGGGCTTCTTAGGGGTCGCGGACGCCGCGGGCTGGGGTGACGCTTCGGTTATTATACCGTATACCATGTACGTAATGACCGGGAATCTACTCATTCTGCGCGAACAATATGCCTCTATGAAAGCCTGGTGCGATTTTGTCATTCGCGCCTCTGCCCGGCGCGGCGACAAGAACACACCGAGAGAAATTGAACAATATCTTTGGAACACGGGCTATCACTACGGCGAGTGGATGATACCCAGCTTGAACAAAACCGGCTACGGCAATAAAAAAGACCGCGAAAAAGTCTTTGAAACAAGCCGCTACACCGCACCGATTTTTGGCTGGTATTCCCTGAGCCTCATGGAGAAAATCGCCCGCCTTTTGGACGAGGAAAAAGACGCGGCCTACTACGGGGATATGGCGGACAAAATCAAAGGCGCCTTCGGAAAAGGCATCATTGACAAAGACGGCAATATGCCCTTCGAGCTGCAGGGCGCCTATTTACTGCCTCTCCATTTTGAGTTGCTACCTCCGGAGCACAAGCAGCATTTCGCGGATAAACTGGTGGCATTGATCCGGGAGAACGAAAGCCGCCTGGAAACCGGCTTCCTCGCCACGCCCTTCCTGCTGGACACCCTCGGCAAAATCGGGCGCTTGGACATAGCCTACGAACTGTTGTATCAGGGAAAAAGTCCCTCCTGGATGGATCAGATCAATCAGGACGCAACGACCATTTGGGAGGTATGGGACTGCTACGATGAAGACGGCAACCCGCGGAATGTGAGCCTGAACCACTATGCCTTCGGCTGTATAGACGATTGGATGTTCCGCTACATCGGCGGCATTGAGCGTGTGGATATTGGATTCAAGCATATGAAAATCCAGCCCAGGCCGGACGCTTCTCTCAGTTTTGCGAAGCGAAGCTTCCTCAGCGAATACGGCGAAATCGTGTGCGAGTGGGAACGAAAGGAGGCTGCGTTCCACCTGAACGTGGTGATTCCCTGCAACACGACGGCGACGGTCATTCTGCCGAACGGCGAAACCCATGAAATCGGCAGCGGAAGCTATGCATTTCAATGCGCGGAAGACCGACCAATAGATTAAGGCACACGAAAAAGCAAAGCACCGAAGAGCGCATTACCATCTCATAACTACACAGCAACCTTCTTATGAGTCCCACCCTGCGGCCCTTACCATGGCCTCCGCAATGGAGGGGTTTCCCATCTGCATGGGCAAAGCCGGAGCCCTGGAGGTAATCCGGCCGGAATACTGTGAAACGGTACCCACCTTTGATAATGAAAGAGAGGGATCCTATTGTTCAGGGAACGAATCAGCAAACTCAATGCTACTGTAAAAAACGCCCTGGGAATCGAAGGCAGGACAATGGATAGCCTGAAACCGATGCTGACCTACAGCTCATCGGCTATCGGCCTTGTGGCGGCCAATAACGTATCCGCGATACACTATCAACCTTTCGCAACCTACATTGCCGGCATTTCCGCCGGGCAACTGTCACAGATAGGCTTAATCAGAAGTATCTGGGACGCCGGCATAGACCCCTTTATCGGCTATTTTATAGACAGAACCCGTTCCGGGCTCGGTAAACACAGGCCGTATATGATTGTTTCGGCGATTCCCTACGGTTTTTTCTTTATGATGCGCTTCGACCCCTTCGGTGTCTTAAAGAACCAAAGCGTAAACGGCAAGATGGCCTATTTTATCGCGATAGGCCTGGCTGTCGCGGTTTTTGAGAGCTTATTCCTGATATCCCGCGAATCTATGCTGCCGAGAATCGCCCCCGGTTATTTTGAGAGGACGCAGTTTATCACCGTAGAAAGCATCCTGAACGGCATAGGAATTTTTCCCGCCCAAATCATCTCGTCAGCGATTGTCGGAATCCGGAGCACCCAGGAATACACACCGGAGCTTATGCCTACTCTTTTGAAACTGGTCATACCCACAGGCATTGTTCTGGCCGTCGCCATCATCATTACCGGCGTTTTTACAAAGGAACCAAGCTCAAAAAACGAGGTCTTTCAAAAGGCGGACGTGTTTGAGATATTTAAAGAGTTGAAACAGGTTTTTCGCAACAAGGCGTTCCGGAAAGTGTTTTTCATGTCGTTTTTTTATCTGTTTGCCACGTCGTTTACCGGAACCTCGGGTATGCACTTCCTGAAAATTGTCGCCGAACGCTGGGACCTCCGCAGCCAGCTTACCCTTGCGGGTAGAATTGAGGCAATCAACGTCCCGCTGACCTTTTTCCTGACAAAAAAGTACGGAAAAAAGAAACTCATGGAGCTGATGACCCCCCTGCTTTATACCGGCACGGCTTTGGGGCTGTTTGTCAAACCGGCCTCCCAGGGCGCTTCGTCCGGGCTGATGACCGTGCTTCTTTATGTGCGGGAGATGCTTTACTTCCTTGGCATATCCGGCTTCGCCTTTACGGCCAATACGATGTTCCCGGACGTCACCGACGTGGACGAGATGATTACGGGCAGGCGGCGGGAAGCTACGATAAACACCATCCGGTCCTTTACGAACCAGATGACCCAAGGTTTTATGGTATATGTTGTGGGTATTATTCTGGAATGGTTCGGCGTTACAGACGATACAGCGGACAAACCTCTGTTTCGGGCGAGGGCAACGGCTATCAACCCGCGTTTTGACAGAATTTTTGGCTTAAAGCTGTCAAGCGTGGTTATTCCGCGCTTCTTCTTTATTCTCGCTATGCGTCAGCTCAGTAAATACAAGATGACGAAGGCGGACCACGACCTCATGCAAAAGGCCATCAAGGAGAAAAAAGAAAACGGTTTTGTCGAGAGCATCAGCGATGAGGAAAAGGCCCGGCTTGAAGACATTTCCGGGCAGAAATGGGGCGATATGTGGATCGGCGGTACGGTGGCTAAAACGGTTTCCACCGAGAGCTAGTCGGTATTGATACATGACGCAACCATCACCAGTGTGGAATTGATGAAGATGTCGTTGCACACCGGTAATTTATGTTAACACATGGATACACGCCCTGCGCTTTTCGCACTTTTGGAAGATATTCCGCAAAAAATGTCTTTTCTCCGTTGTTGAAAATCAGGGTTTTTTCTGTTATACTTGTAAAATCAAAATTGTGGGAGTGACTGAACATACAATTCATCCGCAACGCATTGCAGGCAATGCGAATCAAACAATATGTAAAAAATAGCTTTGTGTTTATCCCTCTGTTTTTTTCGCTTAGGTTTACGGAACTGTATTATTGGGAAAGAAGCTTGGTGGCCTTTTTCAGTTTTTGCGTCCTTTCCAGCGGCATTTATATTTTAAATGATATCATCGACAGAAAAAGGGATGCGATGCACCCAATTAAAAAGCAGCGCGTAATTGCCTCGGGGAAAATGAAGCTGCCTGCGGCAATTGGTTTCATGGCGGTTTTGCTGCTGGTCTTTGCCGCCTCCGCGCTGTATTTAAATCTGGCCTGTTTTCTGGTGGGGCTGATTTATATTGCGGTGAATATTTCCTATTCTTTTTACTTAAAGCACGTTCCGATTCTGGATGTGCTGTGCATTGCGATGGGCTTTGTGCTGCGGGTAATTATGGGCAGCTACGCGGTGGTCAGCTATACGGCGGGCGTGGTGCCGCTTTCCCAGTGGTTGCTGCTGATGATCATCAGTGTTTCCTTTTTTCTTGGGTTTGGCAAGCGAAGGAGCGAGTTGTTGCAGGTCGGGTCCGAAAACGGAACCAGGGATGTTTTAAGTAAATATTCCAGCGGTTTTTTAGATCAGGCCATGACCAGCATGATGACCCTGTCTATTATCTTATATGCGTTCTGGACAATGGACCCGCAGATTACCGAAAGATTTGGCGGGAATTTGATTTATACCACCATTCTGATTATTATCATCCTGCTGCGCTATTCCTACGTACTGCGGAGCCCCAAGTCGCGGGAGGATCCCACCACCGTTTTGCTGGAGGACAAGCCGCTGATTCTGCTGTTTCTGCTCTATGGCAGCTCCTTGATTTTCTTGTTGTATCTGAATCACACTCTATAGTAAAAATTTGATAAAAAATCCGAACTTTTTTAAGGTTCGGATTTTTTTGCGTCCGGTCAGTCAACGACTATGGCCTTGGCATCCCAAATATCCCGGGCATATTCATGAACCGCCCGGTCCGCGGCAAAGCGTCCGGCGCCGGCGATATTCATCAGGGACATCTGGTTCCAGCGCTCCCTGTCCCGCCAGAGGTCCTCCGCCAGACCCTGGGTGCGGTGGTAGTCCGCGAAGTCCGCCAGCACCATATAGGGGTCGTGGTGGACAATGGTACGGCCGATTTCCTGAAACTCCCTGCCCTCAATGCCGCCGTTGATGAAGTCAATCACGGCGCGCAGCAGGGCGTTGTTGTCGTAGTAATTCATGGGCACATAACCGCCGCGCCGCAGCTGCGCGGCTTCTGTTTCGCTCATGCCGAAAATCAGGATGTTTTTTTCGCCCACGGCCTCGAAAATCTCCACGTTGGCGCCGTCCATGGTGCCGATGGTGACCGCGCCGTTCAGCATCAGCTTCATGTTGCCCGTGCCGCTGGCCTCCGTGCCGGCCAGGGAGATCTGCTCGCTGAGCTCCGCCGCGGGCATCAGGGCCTCCGCCATGCTGACGTTGTAGTCCTCCAGGTAGACCACTTTCAAGAGGTCGTTTACGGCGGAATCCCGGTTGATCATATCCGCGATCGCACAGATAAAGCTGATGATTTTTTTTGCGACAAAGTAGCCGGGCGCGGCCTTGGCGGCGAAGATATAAGTATGGGGCGCGAAGTCCCCGCCGGGATTTTCTTTGAGTTCCAGATAGCGCGCGAGGATGTTCAGCGCGTTCAAATGCTGGCGCTTGTACTCGTGCAGGCGTTTGACCTGCAGGTCGAACAGGCTGCACGGGTCCAGCGTGACACCGCACTGCTTCTTCACCAGTGCCGCCAGGTCTATTTTATTCGCTTTTTTGATCTCCTCCAGCCGCGCCAGGACGCCCCGGTCCTCCCGGAAGTCCCGCAGACGCTGCAGGGTCTCCGCGTCGCGGGCGAAATCTCTGCCAATCAAATCTGCCAGGCAGGCCGTCAGGCGCGGGTTTGCCTGACACAGCCAGCGGCGGTGGGCGATGCCATTGGTCACGTTCTTGAATTTATCCGGCGTCAGCGCGTAGAAGTCGGGGAACACGTCTTTTTTTAAAATCTCACTGTGCAGCGCGGAGACGCCGTTGACGCTGTGGGAGGCCAGCACACAGAGGTTCGCCATGCGCACAACCCCGTTGGCCACGACTGCCATGCGTTCCACCCGCTCCGCGTCGCCGGAGAGGTCCCAGACCTGCTGCCGGAAGCGGTTGTCAATTTCCCGGATGATTTGATGCAGGCGCGGCAGCAGCCGCTCCACCAGTTCCTCCGGCCAGCACTCCAACGCCTCCTTCATGACGGTGTGGTTGGTGTAGGCGAAGACTTGTGTCACCGTCTGCCAGGCATCGTCCCAGCCGTAGCCGCACTCGTCCAGCAGGATGCGCATCAGTTCCGGGATGGCAAAGGTCGGGTGGGTGTCGTTGATGTGAATGGCCGTCTGCAGCGGCAGACTGTCCAGGGAGCCGTAGCTGCGCAGGTGGCGGCGAACAATGTCTTGCATGGAGGCGGAGACCAGGAAGTACTGCTGCCGCAGCCGCAGGCTCTTGCCCTCCGGGTGGTCGTCCGCCGGGTAGAGCACCTTGCTAATGACCTCCGCCATGGCCTTCTGCTCCATGGCCCGCATGTATTCGCCCTGGTTGAACATGTTCATGTCCAGGCCCTCGGCCCGGGCGGACCACAGGCGCAGGACGCTTACGCCCCTGCCGTCCTTCCCCGCCACGTAGAGGTCGTAGGGCACCGCCTTCACGGGCTTGTAGTCCAGCAGCTCCACATGGTGGTAGTTTTCGTCCCAGGTATCCTGCACGTGACCCTCAAAGCGGATTTCCAGGGTGTTTTCCTCCCGGGGGACGAGCCAGACCTCGCCGCCGGGCAGCCAGAAGTCGGGCATCTCCGTCTGCCAGCCGTCCACCAGCTTCTGCCTGAAGATGCCGTATTCATACAGAATGGAGTAACCCATGGCCGGGTAACCCTGGGTCGCCAGCGCGTCCAGATAACAGGCCGCGAGGCGACCCAAGCCGCCGTTGCCCAGGCCCGCATCCGGCTCGCAGGCGTAGAGGGATTCCAGCCGGAGCCCCATATCCGCCAATACGCTCTGGGCGGTGTCCAGCAGCTTCAAATTGTAGAGCGTATTCTTCAAAGACCGCCCCAGCAAAAATTCCATGCAGAGGTAGTAGATCTTTTTGACGCCCTGCTCGCGGCCCGCCCGCTCAAACTCGCGGCGGCCCTCCTGCATCAGGTCGCGGGTGAGCATGGCCAGCGCCCGGTAGAAGTGCTCGTAGGTGGCCTCCTCCGGCGTGACGCCGAAAAAATGGATCAATTTTTGGGTGATCAATTTGGTCAATTGCTCTTTGGTCATGGTGTTGCTCCTTTGAGTTCGCCTTTTGTACAGATGTATATTGGGCTAACACGAATTTTGCCACCCCGGTGCTGCGCGCCGCCCCTCCACGGAGGGGAACGGGAATATCTCCCCAAATTCCCCTCTATGGAGGGGTGCCCGAAGGGCGGGGTGGTCAAGGAAGGGCGCACAGTACACAGCCCCTGCAATGATACACAATAGAATTATTATACTAGAAATTCCCGGAATAATTCGGCGCTTCTTTGGTAATGGAAATATCGTGGGGATGGCTTTCAATCAAACCGGCGTTCGTGATGCGCACGAACCGCGATTTCTGCTGCAGCTCCCGGATACTCGCGCAACCGCAGTAACCCATACCGGAGCGCAGCCCGCCGAGCATCTGGAACACGGTGTCGGAGAGCGGGCCCTTGTAGGGGACGCGGCCCTCAATACCTTCCGGCACCAGTTTCTGGTTCTCCTCCTGGAAGTAGCGATCCTTGCTGCCTTGGGCCATGGCGCCCAGGCTGCCCATGCCGCGGTAGACCTTGAACTGGCGGCCCTGATAGATTTCGGTATCCCCCGGGGACTCCTCGCAGCCCGCGACCAGGGAGCCGACCATGACGGCGTTCGCACCCGCCGCGATGGCCTTCACGATTTCGCCGGAATATTTGATGCCGCCGTCCGCGATGACGGGGATGCCGTACTTCGCCGCGGCGTCCGCAGCGTCACAGATGGCGGTAATCTGCGGTACGCCGATGCCGGCGATGACCCGGGTGGTGCAGATGGAGCCGGGGCCCATGCCCACCTTCACGGCGTCCGCGCCCGCGTCTATCAGCGCGAGGGTGCCCTCCTTCGTCGCCACGTTGCCCGCAATCAGGGAGACCTGCGGGAAGGCCGCCTTGACCTTCGTCACCGCCCGGAGGATGTTGCCGCTGTGGCCGTGGGCGGAGTCCAGCACGAAGGCGTCCACGCCCGCCGCCGCCAGGGCGCCGGCACGTTCCAGCACGTCCGCCGTGCCGCCTATCGCGGCCGCGCAGAGCAGCCTGCCGTCGATGTCCCGCGCGGAATAGGGGTACTGAACGCTCTTTTCGATGTCCTTGATCGTAATCAGGCCTTTTAAGTAGCCGGCGTCGTCCACCAGCGGCAGTTTTTCGATCTTGTGCTGCCGCAGGATCTCCTGGGCCTCCGCCAGCGTGGTGCCGATTTTCCCCGTAACCAGATTGTCTTTGGTCATGACTTCCTCAATGAGCATGGAGTAGTCGGTCATGAAGCGCAGGTCGCGGTTGGTCAAAATGCCCACCAGCTTGCCCTCCCGGCAGATGGGCACGCCGGAGATGCGGTACCTGCGCATGAGCGCGTCCGCCTCGTGCACGAAGTTATCCGGGGATAAAAAAAACGGGTTTGTAATCACACCGTTCTCGCTGCGCTTGACCTTATCGACCTCCGCAGCCTGCTGTTCAATTGTCATGTTCTTGTGGATGACGCCGAGTCCCCCTTCCCGCGCGATGGCAATGGCCATACGGGTTTCCGTAACGGTGTCCATCGCGGCGGTCATCAGCGGGGTGTTCAGGGTGATCTTGTCGGTCAGCTTTGTCTTCAGGTCTACATCCTTGGGATGCACGTCGCTTTCGGCGGGGATGAGCAGCACGTCGTCGAAGGTCAGGCCTTCTTTTTGGAATTTGTCGTGATACATCTGCATGGGTATCGTCTCCTCTCTTTCTTTGTCTCAGTCCAAGTGTGGCAGCGGCATTTATAATTTCTCTATTATAGCAAAGCGGAGAGAGGAGCGCAAGACCTAGTTTATAAAATATGCGATTTCAATACTATACACAATTTATCCGCGAAAATGTCATTGATTTATGGGGATAAAGTTCAGTTTCATTGGCCTTGCGGGATTTATATATTTCTCTTCCAGCGCCCAAAATTCTTTTTCTGCGATGTATTGGTTCTTTCCGTCCACCACTTTGAAAAAATAAGGATATCCCGGGTCTTCCCCTTCAAAATAATCAGACTGATATTCGGCCAATTGCGTAAGCTCTGTTGCGCCTGGTTCCAGTTTGTAAGATTCCAAGTACGTACGGGCCGCGCCGCCGCTGCCCCTCGTATAAATCGTGCCATCCTCAGTCAGGTTTGCAAAATAGCGGCTCCAATAGTAACTGATGTTGATAGGTTTATTATCCTTAATTGTAAACAATGAAAAAATGCCGTTACCCTGTGCACTGTTTGAAAGAATTAAGAGTTCGGGGATACCGTCTCGATTGATATCCTTGACGGCATAACCCAATTCGCCACCGGGTATTTCGTTGAGATGGGTTTCGCCCCAAACATAATCTCCGTCTAAGTTGCCAAAATCCTCCCGCTTGACCAATTGGTCGAACTTATAAACGTCGTCCAAAATCGGTTTATAGGCCTTTGGAACACACTTGTAGGAGGCCGGGTATTGAATGGGCGGCCGCGCCAAGGCGGTCGTTTCTTTCGGAGAGACAGGGGCAGGTGCATCGACGTCTATGGGATAGAATGTGAGTTCCATTTGCGCTCCGGGGTTTCTGTATTTTGCTTCCAGTGCGTCAAATTCTTTTTCCGTGATTTCTTCCTTCTCGCCGTCTCTCACCTTGTACCAATAGGGAACAGGCACGGTATCGGGTTTTCCCGAAAATCTAAGGGTCGCGTGGTATTCGCTCAACACCGTCAATTCCGTCGCGTCCGCGTCCAGCCCATACGAATACAAAGCGGCGCTTTGGTAGGGTTCTGCGTGATAAAATGTGCCGTCCGCCGCCAGAATAGTATTTGCGCGCAGCCAAAAGGGGCTGACAAGAATGGGAACGGCTTTGTTATCCTGGATTGTATAGAGCGAATCAATGAAATACGCTTTGTCTTCTCTATAGAAGCCCCTCGTCTTTTCGAGCAGCAACAGTTCCGGGATACCGTCGTTGTTGATATCCTGAACGGCATAGCCCGCGTCTTCCCCGCGCGGCACGCTGTTTGGATCAATGAAGCCGCGTTTCTCCATTTCATTTTCCAGGGTCTCACGTTCCTCCGAGGCCTCCTCTGTCCACTCGTCTATATATCGGTAGCAGAGTTGCTGAAACAGATAATAGTCATCCAAAACGGGATTATACGCCTTGGGAGCGGCCTGATAGGAGGACGGAGTAGTGATGCGCTCAGATAAAAATTCGATGGAGGAAATACGCGGTATCCCTATTTCCTCCGGCTCTTCTGGCTCCGCCGCCTGTTCGCAGGCGCAGAGTCCAAGAAACAGGATACAAAGAACTCCAATAAATATTTTTCTCATCATCAGTTGCCCCTGTTACTCCTCCGCACTTGCTGTGCTGCTTTCCGTCGGCTTTGCCGTGGTTGGCGCCGCGGTGGTCGTGGGCGCGGCGGTAGTGGGCCGCTTGCTCACGTCTATGGTCTCCGGCGCCTCTGTCGCCTGGAGGGCGCTGATGTAATAGCCCCCCTCCCGCTCGCGCAGGGTCACCTTCATGAATTTATCCGGCTCCGGCATCACCAGGCTGCCGGTGCCGTCCTGCTGCCACTCCTCGGAGCCGATGTAACCCACCAGCAGCACCGTGGCGCGGTTGGCCTGCGTGACGCCGTAGACCTTCGGGATATAGATGGGCACCGCGCCGGTCATGGGGATGATGTACCCCTGGCGCGCCGGCTCGTGGACGAAGTCGTAGGAGCCGCCGCTGACGGAGCCGTGCTGCGGCTTGACGTCCGTTCCGAACAGCCGCGCGAACTGTTCCTCCACGTCCTTTTCGGGGACAATGATGCCAATCAGATCGCCCTCGCTGTACTCTTCATAGCGGTACGGCTCCAGGCCGCCCTTGAGCATGGACCAAAGGGTAATGTCAATCAGCTGGGACATGTTCGCGGCGCTGACGTCGTCGAAGGGGTCCGGGTCGTTCATGACGACCGGGGTCAAAAAGGCCTCGTATTCCCGGCGCAACTCCGTGTTGTCCATCAGGTCCCCGATTTTTTCGGCGGAGAGGTAAATCAGCGTCCCCGCGCCGAAGATGGCCAGCAGGACAATGACAATGCCCAGCGTGAAGGCCCAGGGGCTGCGCTTACCCGTTTGTGTTCTGCTGCGATTTTCAGGCATAGAAAATCTCCTCGTTTTGTAGGGGACGATGCCCACATCGTCCCAAGAATGATAGGAATTGCTGTATGATGGACGGATGTGGGCATCCGTCCCTACAGATGTTTTATCGAAGCTGTCCGTTTCCGTAGATCACGAATTTTTCGCTGACCAGTTTATCCAGCCCGAGAGGGCCGCGGGCGTGGAGCTTCTGCGTGGAAATGCCGATCTCCGCGCCGAAGCCGAACTCGCCGCCGTCCGTGAAGCGGGTGGAGGCGTTGACGTAGACCGCGGCGGAATCCACCTCGTCCAGGAACTGCTGGGCCGCGCGGTAGTCCTCCGTCACGATGCAGTCGCTGTGGTGGGTGGAGTATTTGTCAATCCAGGCGATGGCCTCGTCGAGGTCCTCCACAATATGAACAGAGAGAATATAATCATTGTATTCCGCGTACCAGTCTTCCTCCGACGCGGGCAGAACGTCCGGCAGGAGGGCGCAGACGGTCTCGTCCCCGCGCAGCTCGACTTCCCCGCCGAGCCGGTCTTGGATGGCCGGCAGGGCCAGCGCCGCGATGTCCCTGTGCACCAGCAGGCTCTCGCAGGCGTTGCAGACGGAGGGCCGCGAGGTTTTGGCGAAGCATACAATCTCCGCCGCCATCGGGATATCCGCCCCGTCGTCGACGTAGATGTGGCAGTTCCCCGCGCCCGTCTCAATCACCGGTACCGTCGCGTTTTCCACCACGCTGCGAATCAAACCGGCGCCGCCCCGGGGAATCAGCACGTCGATGTAGCCATTTAAGAGCATAAGCGCCGTGGCGCTTTCGCGGGAGGTGTCCTCCACGAGTTGCACGCAGTCCGCGGGCAGGCCCGCCGATTCCAGCGCAGCTCGCATTACGGAGACGACCGCCCGGTTCGAACGGAAGGCCTCCTTTCCGCCCCGCAGAATGACTGCATTTCCTGCCTTCAGGCAGAGGGCCGCCGCGTCGGAGGTCACGTTCGGCCGCGCCTCATAGATGATGCCGATGACGCCCAGAGGCACGCTGAGCTTATAGATTTTCAGGCCGTTGGGGCGGACGCCCCCGGAGAGCACACGTCCCACCGGGTCCTCCCTGGCGGCGACGTCCCGCACGCCCTGGGCCATGTCCGCGATCCGCTTTCCGGAGAGCGCCAAACGATCCAGCAGTGACTTGCTCAGGCCGCCTTGTTCCCCGGCCTGTAAGTCCAGCGCATTTTCCGCGAGGATTTCCGCCTGCTTTTCCTTCAGTGCTGCCGCAACGGCGCATAACGCCTCCGCCCGGATTTGCCCGGAGGCTTTCGCCAGCAGCCGCTGGGCGGTTTTGGCCTGTTGGCCCATTGTTTCGATTGTTGTCATATAACGAACCTCCATCCTGTAGGGGCGATTCATGAATCGCCCACGGTGCGGTATATTTCGGGCGATTCGTGAATCGCCCCTACCCTTTTATGAATTTCAAGCAAGTGACCGTCTTTCGCCCGGGGATCAGCCTTTCACCGTCCGTAAAGCCTTCCTCGCGCCCGGTCAATTCCTGGATCAGACAGCGTCGGAGTTCCGCGACCCTATCCCGATACCGTGCGTCTTTCGATAAATCACGCGTCTCCTGCCGGTCGTTTTCCAGGTTGAAATACTGTTCTCTGCCGTCTTTGGAGAACCAAATATATTTCTCTTTCTCACTGACGATAAACTGCGCGGAATTATTGCCCGAAAGCGTGTGCTCGCCGTGGATATACTCCCGCCAGTCTGTCGTTTCCCCATTCAAGAGATGCAGTACGCTCTTGCCCTCCACACAGGCGGGGATGTCGATGCCGGCGCAGTCCAGCAGGGTGGGCATGACGTCCCGCAGTTCCACGGGGCTTTCGCAGACCGCGCCGTTACCGCCGGGGCAGGAGAGGATAAAGGGGACGCGGGTGCTTCCCTCATAGGGCAGCCGCTTGCCGAAGAGGTTGTGGTCGCCCAGCAGCTCGCCGTGGTCGGAGGTGAACAGAATAATCGTATTCAGAAAGGTGCCCGACTCGAACAGCTTTTGCGTGAAGCGCCCGATTTGGTGGTCGATATGGGTGATGAGGGCATGATACGCCGCCTTCGCCCGCTTTAAGGCATTTTCGTTGATGACCCCGGAGCCGCCGGAGGGCCTCAGGCCGTTCCGCTCCCGGTCTTCCGCGTCGGCCCAGTCCCCGATGGGGGAGTCCGGCAAGGGCGCATGGCTGTATTGGTCAAAATAGACCCGCGGCGGGTCGAAGGGCGGGTGCGGCCGGACGAAGGACATGTGCAAGAAAAAGGGCTTCCGGGGGTCCCGTCTGCGCAGGAAGTCGATGGATTGGCTGACAACCCAATTGGTGGGGTGCAGCATCTCGTCGTAAATCCAGGGCCGGGCCACCCAGGAATTGCACTCCAGTCCGGTGTCTATGAGGTCTGCGCCCGGGCGGTGTTCCCGCAGCCAGTGGATATAGTCGTCCGTCCGCTCCCAGGACTCCGCGTAGGGCGTATATTCCAGGCGGCTAAAATGAAAATAGCCGTCGTGAAGCGTCACGTTCTGGAAGCCCATTTGGCTCCGGACGGGGAACGCGTGCATTTTGCCGACGCACTGGGTCTGGTAGCCCGCGTCGGTGAACACCTGCGGCAGGGTCGTCCGGTAATTCCAGGGGACGCCGTCCTTGTAACCCACTCTGCCGTGGCTTTTTTGCGAAAGGCCGGTGAGCAGGGCGGCCCGCGCCGGGATGCAGGTGGGTGTCGCGCTGTAGGCATGGGTGAAGGATATCCCGTTCCGGCACAGGGCGTCCAGATTGGGCGTCTCCACAACCGGGTGCCCCAGGGCGCCGATGCAGTCCCCGCGCATCTGGTCGGTTGAAATTAATACAACATTGGGTTGCATGGGTGAATAATCCCTCCAGTCCCGTAGGGGCGATTCCTGAATCGCCCTCTACAATTCCTGCCTCATAAAATAAGTACCGATTTGCCGCCCGTCGAACAGACGGTACAAATCCTCCGGGTTCGCGCCGTTGAGAATCACGGTGTCGATGCCCGCTTCGGTGGCGAACTTGGCGGCTTGCAGCTTCGTGACCATGCCGCCCGTGCCGCGCCGGGTGCCGGGCTTGCCCGCCAGGGCGGTAATCTCCGGCGTGATTTTTTGCACGAAGGGGATGATGGCCGCGTCAGGGTCCTCCCGGGGATCCGCGTTGCACAGGCCGTCCGTGTCCGTCAGGAGGATTAGCGCATCCGCCCGCACCAGCTCGGCGACGATGGCGGAAAGGTTGTCGTTATCCCCGAACACGTTTTCGATTTCGTCCACCGCCACGCTGTCGTTCTCGTTGATGATGGGCAATACCCCGTACTCGAAGATCTTCCCCAGGGTATTGATCAGGTTCTGCCGGCGCTCGGGGTGCTCCGTGTCGCCCTTTGTGATCAGCAGCTGGCCCACGGTGTGCCCGTATTCGCCGAAGAGCTTGTCGTACATGAACATCAGCTCACACTGCCCCACGGTGGCCACCGCCTGGCGGCTCGGCGTATCCCGGGGCCGCTCTTTCAGGCCCAGCAGCCCGATGCCGATCCCCAGCGCGCCGGAAGTGCCCAACACGATTTCCAGCCCGGAATTGCGCAAATCGGACAGGACCTGCGCCAGCTTGCCCATCCGGCGGAAGTTTGCCTTGCCGGTTTCATAGGTGAGGGTGGAGGTGCCCACTTTGATGACGACCCGTTTGGCCTGTTTAATTCCGTTCAAGTTCATGTGTCCTCCAATCGTTTCAACAAATTCAGACTTTTGTTTTTTAGCATTATGGAGAGCTGATCCCGTGCGAGGCGGTTCAATTCCACTATACGTTCGCTCTGAGATACCCCTTTGTCGATATACAGTGCATTTACATTTTCTAAATTAGCAAGAACCAATAACTGCTCAATGGTCGCGTAGTCGCGGATATTACCTTGCTTGCCCGTGTTGGATTTACGCCAGTCGGCGGCAGTTATGCCGAAAAGAGCCGTGTTCAAAACGTCCGCTTCGTCGGCATAAACAAGTGATTTTTGCTTTGCGGAAAGTTCGGGCGGAATTAAATTTTCCTTAATGGCATCCGTATGTATACGATAATTCACTTTTGAAAGAATCCGTTTGACGTTCCATTCAAGGGAAATCTGGCTATTCTCATCATTTTTGAGGCGTTGGTAATCGCGGATAACGTACAACTCAAATTCCGCCGAAATCCAAGCGGCAAATTTAAATGCAATATCTCTGTGCGCATAAGTGGCGGCGTATCTGCCCTGTTTGGAAATCATACCAATGGCATTCACGCTTTCAATCCAGCGCTTGGGCGTGAGGACAAAGCTGTTGAGCCCGGCTTCGCGGTCAATTACCTCGAATTCGAGGTAATTGAAATTTGAATTATAGAGTTTCTCCCACAAACAGAGAAATTCCAAGGTGCTGCGATTACGCATCCAATTTTGAATCACATCACTGGGGTATTCGGTGTTTTTGTATTTTGCAATATCGGTCAAGCTGATATAGTCATCGTCTGCACCTCTGGATAAGACAGTAATTTCTATACCTTTTGCCGTGATTGTTCCTTTAAGGGTTTTTGTTTCATTCACGTACCTGGGTCCCCCTTCTCTAACACAAAAAATCTTTATAGAACTCCTGTCCCCGTACCTGCCCCACCGCGCAGACGGAAAGATTCTCCGGGTCTGTCACGAGACGTGCGGCATCCAGGACGTCCTCCGCCGTCACGGCGCGGATATTGGCCACCATTTCGTCCTCCGAGCGGATTCTGTCATAGAGCAGCTCGCTCCTGCCCGCGTGGGAGAGCCGCGTCGCGCTGGACTCGAAGCTCATAATCAGGCTGGCCACCGCCTGCTCCTTCGCGCGGGAAAGCTCTTTGGGCGTGACCGCCTCGGAGAAAGAGCGCATCACCTGGAGGGTCTCCCGGATGGCCTGTTCCTCCGCCTCGGGCGAGACGCCCATGGTCACGCCGAACAGGCCGGCCGACTGGTGCGGGACATGAAAAGATTCAATGGAATACACCAGGCCCAGCTCCTCGCGGATGCGGCGGAACAGCCGGGAGGAGGAGGAGGCACCCAGCAGGGAGCTGAACAGCTGGATCGCGTATTTCCGCCTGTCCGGCGAGGCGACGCCGGGAAAACCCAATATAATCTGGTTCTGCTCGGTCTCCTTCGGGCAGAGCCTCAGCGCCTTCCGGTAGGCGATACCCGAGGCCGGGGCGCTCCCTTCCGGATTTCGCAGGTCGCCGAAATAGGACTCGCACAGTTCCAGCACACTGTCCGTGTCGAAGTTGCCGCAGAAGGCCACCACCATGCGCTTCGGGCTGTAGAAGGCCTCCATGTGCCTGCGCAAAACCGCCGGCCGCATGGCCGCCACGGTCTCCCGGGTCCCCAGGATGTTCCGGCCGAAGGGGTTTTCCGGCCAGACGGACTCGTAGAACAGGTCCATGCATAAGTCCTCCGGGCTGTCCTCATACATGGCGATCTCCTCCGCGATGACGCCCTTTTCGATCGCCATGTCTCCGGCGTCCAGCCGGGGCGCGGTCACCATGTCCGCGAGGATGTCGAAGGCCTGGGTCACATGGTCGGTCAGCGCCCTGGCATAAAAGCAGGTGTATTCCTTTGCCGTGTAGGCGTTCAGCACGCCGCCGATCTCATCCATCTGCTCCGCGATGTCCCGGGCGCTGCGCCGCGCGGTTCCCTTAAACAGCATGTGCTCAATAAAATGCGATACGCCTGCCTGTTCGGCCGTTTCGTAGCCGGAGCCGCTGGCAATCCAGATGCCCAGGGAGCAGCTGCGCATTTTCTCGTCCTTCTCCAGCAGGATGCGCAGCCCGTTGGAGAATCTCCGTTTTTGAATGTCTCTTTCCACCCGAGTGATTACCCTTTCTTCTGCAATTCCGAATAAGTCCCTATAA
>Ga0123353_10001499_pt1 | contig 28601 bp, 11 predicted proteins | sample TergutLab28metaG_3_FD_92763 | JGI IMG/M metagenome (GOLD analysis project Ga0123353, IMG submission 92763) | Labiotermes labralis P3 segment gut microbial communities from Petit-Saut dam, French Guiana - Lab288 P3 | ecosystem: Host-associated > Arthropoda: Insects > Digestive system > Gut ...
CGTGGGCGGGGGGGGGGGGGGGGGGGGCCGCCGCGGCCCTCGGCAGAGATGGGGGGGGGGGGGGGGGGGGGGGGGACAAGTGCTTCCACAGCATTGGTGGGAGTGGTGCGCATTGCTCCTGTGTGGCCTTCATACAGACCCGGTAAAATCTCTGCGACTTTATCCTGTGGGACATTCCAAAGGAGGAACTATACATGAGGTTAATGATCACATTAATATCTCAAAGGGCTTTTAACATCAGACTGCTGCACCTCACAATGTCTGAAGCTCTGGGCTGCAACCTAGTGGCTAACAAACACGTTGGTCGTGCAGAGGTCTTGCGGCAGCACGGTCGGCACACTGAGCACATCACGCACCAAATTACGTGTGTCATACGTAACGTGCACCACAGAACTCATTTCGCGCGCCACAAGCACTGGGTGAAAGGGGTAAGAATGCCAACATAATTGTAGCCTGAAATCTGACGCAAAGACACGAATGCAGAGGGAGGATAATATTAAAATGGATGTTAGATAAGCCTAGTGTACATGGGTGTTACCTGCACAACCGACGTCAGAACCCTTTATAACTCAGCCGAAATGGCTCAGGACGTGGTACAGAGGTAAGGTATGTCAGCACGTTGATGGACCTTGCAGTCTTTTGCTCGAGCGTCTGAGCAACTGCATTTCACGAGGTTCGTTACGAACCGAATCTAGTGACGAGTCGATAACGCGCGCAATTCAAGAGCAGCGTTGTTTCAAACGAGCAACAAATTTCTGAGCTCACCGCACCCTGATCATTCCGCAGTACCCTAAATAAGGTAAAGCTCACACTTCATAAAGGTCCTTCCAGCATCGCTCTTACCAGCACACAAAGGGCACGCCATCCTGGCACACGTACCGTCTGCATGGCACAAAATGACACTTCTACACACAAATGTCATGTGGCGATTGGCCGGACAGCGTCGCACCAAAACACACTGCAGTGGCGCCACATAGATGCTGAACGAGACACGCAAAGTACGTAAAATTTAACATTGAGGTTCGTTCGTTCAACCATTGTTGCAGTGGAAAAGCAATAAGTATTACACATTCTGAGTTTGTTTTGTAGCCTTAGTTATCTAACTTTCAATGCGCATGCGCCGTATTAGTATAGTCAGCTGTGGCCTGTCCCGCTCTAAAATATATTTCCACATTACCTCATAAACGACACTATTTTCGGGGGGGAAAAAAAGTTATTAACATAAACTGTTTTGATTTTATGTACAAATTTTGTCTGAAACATTTTTCATTCTAAGAAGAATTCAGCGAGATATTATCATAAATGTACATTAGTCTTCATGCGAAGTACCCTTTATTCTTCTCAGATATTAATTAAACTTGACTTTTCTCGACAAATTTTCGAGAAATACTCATTCCATGAATATCCGCCCACTGGGAGCGGAGTTGTTCCATGCGGACGGACAAACGGACAGACATTACGAAGCTAACAGTCGCTTTCCGCAATTCTGCGAACGCGCCTAAAAAGTGTTTCTAAGATTCTGTTATCTCACCAAAATCTGCACAGGCTACTAACACAAAACTTTATTACGATAAGCATTTCTAAACACCCTACAATTTCGCAATGGGTTTTAAAAACGAAACTCATTCTGCTCTAGCAGCGCGTACTGTAGCCCCAGTGGGCCCCTTTGAAGCTGTGTAGCTGATACAATTACACACAATGCACCGAACAATGCCGAACAAAGGGATGCTCTCAACCTCCCTCCGACAGATCCCCCATTTACGTTCCCTTAAAAGACAACGCTCTCTCCAATCCTGGCCAGTCTATTATTCCCTTGTCAGACAACCGGTGACCACAGCGACCGTGTGCAGTCAGTACTAGGCCGTCGGCATCGCTAAGGCCCTGCACTAACATTAATTTGCTACAGCCTACATCTTCAGCGTACAGAAATATTACGTTCATCCGATTAATAAAGTACTTTATTATATAAAATTATTATATAGTACTTTATTATATAAAATATATTTAATTAGAAGAACATAGCAGCTACAATGTTTCGGCTTTCATGAAGCCATCTTCAGGCTGTAACTTAAGAGGGGTTTAATAGACAATTGGCAACGTCTTAAAATTTCGAGATCTTTAGAGTTACAGCCTGAAGTTTGCTTCATGAAAGCCGAAACATTGTAGCTGCCGCGTTCGTTTAATTGAACATAGTTTATATAATAAAGTTGTGTCAGACTATGAACTTATATACTTTATTACTGAAAACACAACGATGATGCGTTCCTCCCAAACAACGATACCAATGTACCACACCGCAGCCCACACGACCTCAGCAGGTAACTAAAAGGTAACGTTGTAATGTTAATCATGTCCGCGCATTAACAAACAATTCACACAATAGAACCAACAAAAGTACTAATGTTAAAATTACATTTTTTTACACGCAATCTGTCATAACTGCGACATGTTTCGATCTATCTTGATCATCTACAGGCAGTTACTGCGCATCAATAAAGCATATATAAAGACACAGAAGGATTACTGAATACATCAACATTTTGTGCGCAAAGGTCTGCAGATATTACAAAATTTGTGTGTAGCAGTGCACAACTGGTACATGACATGCGGAGGAGAAGACCCAGCTGGCCGGTACCTATGCTACTGGGAAACGGGATCTGTTTCATCGCGCAGCTGTTTCGACAGTCGCTACTGTCTTCCAACCCCGTAGATCACTGCTGCCGATCTGCCCGTACGATCGACGCTCAAATCTGGCTTATGGCCGATGGGCGACCACACCGCCCTCGCCAGTCATGCCTCCTTGTACAGTACGTAAACGCCAGGATCACAAAGTTGTCAGCGTCTTGCATAAAACGCGCGACGTGAAACTTTTCAAGTAAACTCTGCCGAGATGTGGCGATATGCAGCCTCTAAGAGAATACAAGCAAAAGCAATTAGCTCTGTGCGCCAATCTAACAGAACCTATAGCCCACGTTATGCAACACGCATGACTATAGCCCACAACGGCTAACTCATGTTCTCGTATATTGCATTATACAGCCTGCTAAACCACCCGTTGTCTGAAGAGATTCTTGTCCTTCAACCCTCTCGCTTTTACCCAGGTCACTCCGGACGTGACAATGCAAAGATGTGCGAAAACTCGATATTTGGAATTTGTTTGCCACTGTGTTTACAAATTTTATGGTTTAAATCGGTGGAGAAATTTTCGACCTTCGGTTATTCTGAGGGTGTTTTTCTCCCTACGGAAATTTACGTTTATTTTTTGAGAATTTTAAATTACTCACCCAACGAAAGTAAAATCCTTTCGTCATCCGACCAATCGTCAGATGGAAGGTGTTGGAGGTGTCACCCTGGAGGGTGAGGGGTAGAAGTGCAGAGGGGACGATTCTGGGAGGAGAAGTGTGGTGGTTAGTGGAGACAGCGGTGAGTAGTGTCAATACTGCGGTGTGTGATTGTTAAACAAACAGGGTGATATCAACAAATCAGCTAAATTACAAGGTGCCTCAGAAATCTCATGCTACCGTGGAGCAAGTCGACTACAACTAGACCCTACGTTACCTGCATGTGTCAGGTGGGGGCCTTAGCCTAACGACTACGTTTAGTAACATGACGAACCGTTCTTTGCGGTATGACGCCGCACAGACGTTTCAGAGGAACGAGTTACCGCCATCACCAGGGTTCAGGACGTACCTTCGAAACGTCTATACAGGTGTCACATCCCAGAAAGTCGTTGCAGTGGCAACGCCCCACTTTACCAGTCTCCTAAGTTCGCAATAGGCCGAATTTGATAGCCGCTGCCATAACCGTCATACGTTTCGGACAGACCAACATTAGACGCCATACTGACATTCCTCACGGTAAGTCACTCGTCACGATTCGCCAAGCTGCCACGCTGTTGCAGGAACTGCCATAACAAACCTGCAGAGACCGCCCATTCCTCAAACCCACAGTTCGCACATCACCGTAACGTTCAGATGTCTGCAGCCATTCCCGATCCGTGCAGTGCACAGGAATGTTGCACACGGCATAATGTGGCACTGTGCAATGGTCAACACCAAGTTTCATGGAAATACGTCGAGTGGGTCCAGGTTGCATGCGACCCAAACAGCGACAGGTGTGAAGGTCCAGGTCTACGTAATCAGCAACAATTTGTGTTGAGTGTAGGCGGCGACTCCCAAATTGTGAGCCGCGGCGCCCCAGTATATTTAAAAATATTGTTTTTCTTCAAATTCGTGTGTATTAGTCTTTCAAACGGCTAGTAAGTTGTTATAACAAACAGTTCCTAAGTTCTTTGGCCAAATAGTTACTACGTTGTTTGAACAAATAGTAAGTTGTTAGGACAAATAGTTACTAAGTTGTTTGGACAAATAGTTACTAAATTGTTTGGACAAACAGTTACAAAGTAATAGTTACTAAGCTGCTTGGACAGTTACTAAGTAGTTTAGACAAATAATTAGTAAGTTGCTAAGATAAATAATTATTAAGTTGTTTTGCCAATCGTTACTAAGTTGTTTGGACAAATAGTTACTAAGTTGTCTGGATAAATAGTTACTAAGTTGTTTGGACCGAACTACTTTATAAAGGGAACTGTTTGGTATGTCTGTTGGCCTAGGGGCGCCGTCAATCGAGTAAATGTGGGAACCGCTTATGTAGGCTATTCACAAACACACTACGTACTGCCGTGCATTTATCTGTATTTCTGTTTATGACGCATAAAGACACAGCTGTAAGGGTAGCTGATATTTAGGCAACAACATGGCGTTGCGTTAGTCAATCAGCTGCGACTTAAATCCACACAAACACAACGTTTGAACTTCGTACGTTCATTCATTTGCAAATAAATGAACGTACGGAGTTCGAGTGTTGTGTTTGCTTGGATTTAAATCGCTACTGATAACAGATTTGTTAATTAGTGAATGTGGTGACAGCATATGTTACAGTAGTGCCACGGGATATGAGCTGTTGCAGAATACGATGGAAACGAATGACCTTACTGCGTTAACGAATGACGGCCACAGGAAGCAGTCACTCATAAATACCGGAGAGAATGAAAGGTAGGCCGTAATAAATGCGGATACAAATTCAGTTTTATTAATAGGCACCTATGCATTTGAACATAAACAGTAGCTGACAGGCCGATCTTTGATCCAGAAACAGCACCAGTGGTGTCAGGATTAGCGGTTGCTATGCTCCATTTGGTCCCACATCCCTGTTGTGTTGTACTGAGGGAAGCAGAGGGCCTAATAACTGTTTTGTAAGGAGGCCTAGACCTTCGCGGCCTGTATTCCGACACACGCCCACAATTACGCCTTTGTGTCTAAGCGTTCATCAGGAGCTTCGGGAAACGCCTCGGCTGAACAAAAAACAGAGCCACGAAAAGACGAATCACGAACGGTGGGAATCACTAGGCCTGGCTCTAAAATCAACGAAACAAACACGTAAAGATTTAGTTTCCACTTCACAGGACGCAGCCCGTCTACATGACAAAGGCCAGTTGCTAAGCGCTGTTTAGGAAACCCGAAATGAACACGTAGGCAAAAAGTACAAGATATTTTACTGTTACAAAAGGAGGTACATGAACCATGTAGGGTCCACAGCCATCAGTTTGATTTGGGCTTAAACGGTTTATATCTGGAAAAGATAAAGAAGACACGCCACAAAACACGAGACAACGCGTGTACAAACCTGACACGTGTCTGCCGCTACAATCGGAGAAGGAAGACTGAATGGCAGACATGAAAACGGCAGGATGCAGGCTGCTACGCCCGCCTACCTCTTCTCTTCAAGATACCCAACATGTACAAGATCACACAAGAGAGGCGGCTGGCGCTGGCCAACTTACAGCACTGTGGTCGATCGTTACATGCGTTCTGCGGCATGCATAGTGTTCTGAAATAAGCCGATCGAGTAAAGTAACTAGCAATTAAACTACACATTAACAGGCCTAATGAAGACACGACGCCAGCAAAGACGACCAACAGGAAAGAGCCGCACAATGTACAGCAGTCTGGCCGCACGTCGTCATGGCAAAATCAGCCATTTGTGTTGGTGTTGTGTTGGAGAGTAAAAGAGTACGTACGGTATCATGGTGTTTGCGTGCACTGCACTGGTATGCTACCAATCAAAAGGTAGAAGCGCTCTGCTGTCCTCTGCATCCGATGTAAACACCCCCACAGGACTGGAAATAAAAGATCTGAAAATAAACACCCCAAATGTATGACGAAACTTCTGCTGGCCGGTAGGCTACGGCATCTGGTACCCCACGTGACCGGGCCGACAATGTGCAGAATTTCTACCGCCTTCTCCACATCTAACGCCGCCCCAAGTCCAAAGGTCCATGCACTCGCTGCTACAGGTCTGAGTCTCTAACGGTACAAATATTACCTATCGCAACAGGGTAGTGGGCCCGTTTCCCGGACAGATCTCAAAACCAGACACGTTTGGTACCGGAGCAGTGCCTTTAAACGTGGCATCGCCCATTACGGGTTCCTTGGCACCTCTCTCTCAAACAGAATTTCAGCTCCACAGAGAGGGCCGCCGTGTATCCTGCGAGCTGTGTCAAGCTCCTACAGTCCAATTACGCACTGAAAGTAAATTAAGATCTATCAGTTCTGAAGGGACAAACTAGGCGCAGAATAACCAGGATCGCAGCTACACCAAATTTAAACTTTCCGAAATATCTGCGCCACTACGATCGGAACAGCAACGGTGCAATGCGCCTCTTTCCGCTGAATCCTCAAGGCATTTCTCACCACGTGCTCCGATCCTACGAGGCTTTCCGCGCAAAGCAGCAACGTGCATCTCCTGAGGCTGTTAAGCCTGTACCAGGCACGAACTGCACCGCTGGTCTGCAGAACGAAAAGGCACCGACGGCAACACTACTGAGGCCATGGACATGCCAAAACGAACTGAAACTGTTCGTACAGCCCTGGCAGTAACTTGGCGACTGTTAACAGCTCTTCATCAACTGGACGCACCCACAGAAACAAACAGTAAGTCACCTGCACGAAAATTAAAACGAAAAAAGACCGTTGTAAATAAGAAACAAGCCAGGCGATACATGTACAGTACCAGCTTGATCACACTGCAACAACTGCGTGTGGGAATATAACGGAACATTGAGGTGCGTTCGCGTAACCACCGTTACCGTGGTAAACAATAAAGTATTAAATATTACGAATGTGTTTCTATTATTTTTGCCTTAGTTATCGGGAATGCAAAGCGCATGTGCCATACTATTATCTGTGGCCTGTCCGGCTTTACCACATTTTTCCACATTTTCTCATACAACAGCACGATTTTCGGGAAATAATTTAATTAAATTAAAGTGTGTGTTTCGATTTTCTCTACAAATTTTGTCCCAAACATCTCATTCTAAAAAAATGGACCGAGACAGCATCATACCTGTACACAGGTCTTCATGTAAAGTGTCCGTTATTATTTTCAGATTTTAACGATACTTGAATTTTCTCGACATATTTTCGAAAAATACTCAGATATCAAATTTCATGAAAAATCCGTCGAGGGTGGGACGGACGGACAGACATGGAGAAGATAAAAGACTATTTTCCCAAGTCGCCTAAGAATGCTTCTAAGTGAAGGACCAACGCAAGTCCACGAGCGATACGTGACAGTTACTTCGTCCTGCATGCCTACCCCAAGCTGCTGGCCATGTCAGACAACTGCCTGAGGAACATCACGTCAACTGCAGCTTTGTGCAGCAGAGCAAAGAAAAGGCAATTACCCGTTTGATAAACATGAAATGTGAGCACTGCAGCAAGCAGCAAATCATGGCAGACAGTTTACGTTGCAAACGACAAACAAACCCGCACAGCGACACAAAGTACGGTCTAACTGCTACTCGTTGAGGTTACAAACAAATTCCAAATATTGTATTTGCTACATTGTGACCTTATTTATACTGTGCATTTTGAATGAATTAAAATATTCGTGCATAACAACAACAAATGCACCTTTCATATAGTCAGTCATGAGCCGCATAACGACGTTTCGGTCGACGGACCGCATATACGACGGTGGCTCCATAAGATTATACTATAATATAATATTATATTATAACAATATATTAAAAATACCATTGTGTTACCATTGGCTACAGTACTCAGTACAGCAACATGCTGCAGGTCTGTAGCCTAAAAACAAAAGGCTATACCACATTACCTTGGTGTGTAATAAGCTATACTATCTACATTTGTATAAGTACATTCTATGACGTTCGCAGAACGACGAAATCGCCTAACGACGCATTTCTCAGAACGTATCCCTGTCATTGAGTCTTACATCGCCCCTATATGTTTCGACGCCATTTAAACCGTACTCATGCAGCTTCACACCTAGATTTAAAACATACTAAAATGCAGTTACAAGAACTCTGCACAATTATATGAATTACTTGTGTAATGCATTACGTTTTAACAGTTTAATACAGCATTTCCTGAATGTTTCGTTAGACCCAGCAGTAGACGGACATGAAAATTCTGTTTGCCTTACCTCGGAAGGTGTGGAAATATTTCCATGCGTCTTGATTTGATGAAACTACGTTCCGCTACGCAGGGATCCGCCAGACATGTTGATAATGTCTATCTCTCTCTTTCTAGCACTATTTCTTTGTTTCCGGCCGTCGTGTGCTGTCACTGTGAGAGGGAGGGGATGTGGGCCGAACCTAAACAGAGAGGCGGAATCTAGCGCAGAGCGGCTTGCGTCGTCGCTTTTCGTCTCAAGGGTGGGGCTTATTGCAGGCATTGGCCGTGTCAGGAGGCGGAGCCGCTCGAAGCCCAGCCCACGTCACTCACTGCACAGGACAAGGGCACTGGACTCAGCAGTGTGGCGTCAGAGCCTGCCCTGTTTACAGCGTTCGATCTCTGCGCGGATCAACAACACATCCGCGGAATTCACACCCCCCTTCTGGTGACACACCCTTTCGTCTCTACCAACCACCCCTCCATGGAGTCAACCTACAGCCAAGGATCGTCCCGAACACTGAATGTCCACTTCTCACCGTGTCCACCGACCTAGTACGTGGTCCATCCGCAAAGAGCAACATGCTGGTGCCGTCGGACATGATGGCGGCGCAATCTAAGATGCTGTACCAGATCAACAAGTATTACGGCGAGCGGGTGCAGAGCAGGAAGGGACAGGTGGCCAAGACGATCCGCGAAGTGTGCAAGGTGGTGCAAGACGTCCTCAAGGAAGTGGAGGTCCAGGAGCCTCGGTTCATCTCTTCCCTGACGGAGTGCAACGGGCGCTATGAAGGACTAGAGGTCATATCTCCTGCGGAATTCGAGGTCGTATTGTATCTTAACCAGATGGGGGTATTCAACTTTGTGGACGACGGCACCTTGCCCGGATGCGCCGTCTTGAAGCTCAGCGACGGCCGCAAGCGCTCCATGTCCTTGTGGGTGGAATTCATCACAGCTTCCGGTTACCTGTCCGCACGCAAAATCAGATCTCGCTTCCAGACGCTAGTAGCACAGGCGTGCGACAAATGTGCTTACAGGGACTCCGTGAAGATGATCGCCGACACTACCGAAGTAAAACTCAGGATCCGAGAGAGGTACGTCGTTCAGATAACCCCAGCTTTCAAGTGCTCCGGGGTCTGGCCACGATCAGCGGCGCACTGGCCTATTCCTCACATCCCCTGGCCTCATCCGAACCTGGTTGCAGAGGTCAAGACCGAAGGCTTCGACCTCCTTTCCAAGGAATCCGTAGCGATGCAAGGGAAGCAGTCGGCAATGGAAGGCGACGCCTGGGTGTTATCTTTCACGGAAGCGGAAAACCGCTTGATGCTGGGTGGGTGTCGACGTCGGTGCCTCAGTATCCTTAAAACGCTGCGCGACAGACACCTGGATCTGCCCGGGAACCCCGTGACGTCGTATCATATGAAGACACTACTGCTGTACGAGTGTGAGAAACATCCTCGGGAAATGGAGTGGGATGAGGCGGCGTTGGCTGACCGCATCAACGGCATCCTGCTGCAGTTGATCTCATGCCTGCAGTGCCGACGCTGCCCGCACTACTTCTTGCCCAATCTCGACCTCTTCAAGGGCAAATCTCCGAGCGCGTTGGAGAACGCGGCCAAGCAAGTGTGGCGCCTGACCAGAGAGCTACTTACCAACACGCGCTCGCTGGAGAAGCTCTAAGATGTTTGCGCCCATGTCTGTGTAAGTGACGCTCAAGAAGAACCAGATAAAGTGCTCAAACCCGTGCATAAGCCGGCGTCATTTCAGGCTCACGGCGAAATGCAGATTACACAGGTCAACGCCGGTTTCTGAACTCCGGTCAGCAGTGCAAACAACCCAAAGTTGCCTGCGTTATAGCAGTTCCATACTTTACGGCCAACATCTTTCGCTACAACCGGCGGTGTGCCCCAACACCATGTAAAAATCCGCAACATCCAGACGGAACTGTGTGGACACACACGGCCTAAAATTTACGAACAGGACATGTAAAATGAACAGCGTACAGATCGCCCACGTTCCATCAAGCTTCTCTGAACGACGCTTCAAACACCTTCGGCGCTACAAAATTCCCAGCACATACAGCAGTGTTAATCCAGCAATTTGGTATAAAGGTTACATTCTGTGCGCGTTCAAGACATCTTAATTTGCGTTCGTAAAGTGTCACCGATCATAAAGTGGACAGGTAAGGAGGTGCACCATTTCTGGATAGCCTACAGTGCTACAGTCACAGCAGAAAACTGTAGCAAGGCCATCACGAAGACCAGAGCCAATCAAAAGACGTCTGTAAGGCCTAAATATTTATACTTTATATTAACGTACCGCATGACCTTAATGTTATTTCGTTGAAAGTTACGAATGATCGAAAGACGCTAAAATAGTGCATTTATGTATATAACTAGTTTATTATTTTGGTGCTATTGCAGTTGGGCAAGGAACGAGATCAGACAAAGCCTGTATGTAATCTCTTGCTTGTACTGGACAAATAACGTTTTGTTTTTGCAAGTGCACATGCGACGCGCGTCAAAAGCTGTACAGACGGCGACATGTATCTGTCCACATGAGTGTTGAGTGTTGTGCTGAGTGTATATTTGTATCTATGCAAGAATAATAATAGGCAACCACTTCGACTTGAAATGCGATGTGTTTTTTAATGTGGGAGGGGGGAGGGAGGGGGGTTGCGAATACTGTAAGTGGCCAGCAGGAGACATGACGTCCGGCATCGGCGACGGTCAGACCAGGTAAATATAAACACAAAGCAATAAATAAGCACATTAAATTCCAGAGCCTTTAAACTAAACGTCTCTAATTTCCGTTGTCTATTTAACATAATTATGCACAACAGTTTAGGCCTATTGCTATGATAATACAAGTAAATGTACAGTATCAGACATAAAACCTGTAAGCAGGGTCTACACACACGTATAAATCACGCGTGTAACTGGTACCTAGCATGCACATCACTTGTACAAATCCACTGCCATTCCCACAGTCAGAAGTGACTGTTTTTAAGTTTTGCTAACGGAGGCAGGATGTGCTGTCTCAAAGGTAATACTATTCAGTTGCCTCAGTCGGTCAGCCGGCCAGGCACCACTATATGAACCATAAGCTCCACAGAAACGTCACCAACAATTTAGACCTACGTGACAACCAGCGCTGAGCCAGAAGCTGCAGCCGTCACTTGACACGCCGTCGCTGCATGCTGACGTCAATAATAACAGTAACCAACACCCTGTAAACGACGCCATGTTACGTGTATTAATCCTATATGAAACTAAATACATTGGCCCAGGCTATGAATTCTGTGCCCCAACGGTAGGCCTACGGACAGTAGCAAGCAACAATTTATAGCTATACCGTGTTTGCAAATACTTCGATTCAGCAAGGACCCTCGTATCAGCGGGCCCGCCTGATGGCAGCTCAGCGCTTACGTCGGGCTGGTGCGGTATCGCGGAAAGAAAACCTGTGGCAGGCCGAATTGCTGCAGGTTTAAATATTTCCAGCGATGTTAATTAAACACATTACCGCTGGCTGCACTACGACGCCTGTCCGACTATACCTCACTGCAACACATTTTATAACTGCCCCTGCAGATGCTTTTCGGTTTAACCAGATTCAGTGCGTTCCCAACCGCCGTTTGCCATTCTCTATAATATGCACTCCACCACGCGTGTGGCGACAAACAAACCTAACATTTCACCGAACCCGAGACCCACATTAACTCCCTGACGACTTCACTGATGAACATGCTAGGCCCCCCGCCAGAACAGGTGCCGTCTGGGGTGTGCACACAATTACAGCAGACTAGTCCTATCGAAATAGGCCTCAGTCCGTATGAAAACGAACCCTCTTTTTGTCAACCACGCATTACAGATCAGCGTTAATGCCCGCAAATTGGTCTTATAAATCAGACAAACTCATATTGTACGCTGTTCACACTCACAAAAAAAAAGGTAGTTAGAAATGCACGGAGCCTGGCAGCGGGGGTAAAAAATTACGGTGTTATGTGCAGCAGTGCTTAGTGCTTAGTTCTGCTAACAATGTGAGGAGAAAATGCGTCAGATTAACTATGATCTGTATTACGTAGCGCGGCATGTACTGGGGTACAGACAGAACTGACATGTGTCATGACAAACTGCGGCCATTGTGCTGCAGCAGACAGACACTGCTGGCTTCCAAACTGCATGCCGACAGTTCGGACACAGAATGTCACACAGCGCTGCAGTTACTGTCACAAACTACACATCGCTGTTCTAACAGTTCGGCGCCACAAACAGATCTCAGAGGCGCACCCCACACGCAGACTGACAGCGAGCGTCCTCAGCCACTACCGTGCTCATACCTGTTATCTCCTGATGTACGAACTACGTGTATTCAGATCCCACCTCACAGCAAACACAAGACCAGTCTGTTAATGTTGCTTAGCTAAATAATCCGCCGCATCTTGTAATCAAAGCAGAGAAATTTTGAAATTATGTGGTGGTACATATACCTACCACTGTGCTTGCAAGGGACACAGACGTGCAAGCAATATGAGAGCTAGGTGCTGCCCTGAAATGTGAACGAAGGAATTGGAACAAATAAACATACACCATTTGGTTGGAAATTAAAGCTCCGATAACGAAGCAGCAAAAACGTGGAACTTAAGGGTCCCTAATTACCACAGGGTCTATAGGCCTAATATGGTGGCTAGGATCTTCACATAAACGACTAAGTTTTACTGAAAGGAAGCGCCCCCACTTCAAAAATCGTTGGTCGTTGTTTAACAAGAACGTAAGCTACCTGCTATGTAAATGACAGATAAATTTTAAATAATATCGACAAAAATAAACAAGTTTTTAAAATTAACTTACGGCATGCAAGGCGCAGGCTTACATCACCAATTAGCAAACGTGGGTATTAAGTGTTTATGATACATGTCCCCCGGGGCACCGCGAGTGGGCCCCATTTTCCGAAATACAAATCAGATAGCCCTGATAAACACACTACAACAATTCAGCATTAGAAGTACGTCGCATGACGAGTGCCGTAGCAATCACGGTACATCTTGTCGTCAGTTCCACTGCATCTCCTGCTGCAGGTCGAGAGTCAAGAGGCTCTGTCAGCGCTCGGCTGCACGAGGATCAAGCACTGCAGCCACGAAACTGCTCTTTAATGTCTCGCTGGGTAACTTCACGCCGTTAAGAGACGGCCTGCCTACTTACTCTCCTCAACACGTCTGTCGCAATGACGTCACATTCTGCCTGTGAAACTATGATTATCATGATGATTAACACATTTACCCTCCCCCCCCCGGCCTACCTCCAAAAATGTGACTTAGCCCTAATGCAGTTCCGTCATGCTAACGTCCTTCGAATCGCCTTCCGACGACTCTGCAGCCACAAATGACGCTGGTCCAGGTCTACGATAACAGTGACACTGTGTGCCTGCCTGTACTGGCAATGTCAGACGGACTGCAACACTGCTATGTCCAACATCAGTCTGGTTATAAGCTGACGGCTGCAAAACCTGAAGATGACTAAATCTGACCTAGACTTGTGCAGTCTGTAGTTGTTGCGCTCGGACAGTAATGCTGCAGGCAACGGGCCTAAACAACTGCCACCAAATTCTCAGTACTCTGCCGCCCGGCACTAGTGGCTACACCAGATTTACTCTCGACCATTTAATATTTGAGAAGGATGTTCAGAAAGAGCTGTGGTTGCTCCCGAGAGGGCCTATCATAACCACTGTGCACTAGCAACCTATCAGGAGATAAACAGGGTTTAAACAAAGTATAAACGAAGATAAGCATGTTGAGACGTATTGCTAAGGTCCGCATTACACCGCAGATCTGTCACTCAAGTGTGAAATTTGGCTATAACCGCTTTACGTGCAAGACGGTTCATTATCACTGTGTTTCTGAATAATCAGAAATGCAATATGTCTGGTCCAAACACAGTATTGTTCACATATCGTACAATCTGCTACATGTTGCGGTCAATATGGCCATCAAGAGGCTGTTGACAAGAATAAATATGGGAACGTACCTGCAGTTTTATGCTACTGTGATTTCAAAACTTCACACACATATGTATATGTGTTACAACCGCTGAATGAGGGCTTGGTGACTTTCATTAGGCGTCAAAATTTATGTTTGGCAGATACGGTATATTTGTTTAGAATCAGTAATTTTGTTGACAGGAAATTCTAACAAGTCTGTAGAGCAGCTCAGGGGGACACAGCACACAGACAGTGCCGGTCGGATTAGCAAGCCTGGATATCGGTGTCAAGATTAATGGTTTGGAGCGGGCGAAATTTTACACTTCGACAGTTTCTTGGCGTCTAAGATCTTGCGGGGGGCGGATACCATGTTGGTCACACCAGCACATTAAGAGAAACAAGCAAGACGCGTGTAGGGATTGACATGAGTTACGACACGGCAAAATGCGTTAAATCAGGCAATAACGGGAAGGTATTCAAATTTATAACTTTTGGACCTATTAGGAAGTAGTGAAATATAACAGTCTGCCAATTAGAAACAGCAAGAAAATTTACAGAGGTGATGAAATTTGAAAAGTGCCAAATTTGTAAACCTAACGCCAATCAGCGGATGTTTTGGTGGGAAGTCACATTTTGGCTACGTCACACCAATCCTGATCAACGTTCCCTTAATTCATATATAGAAATTTATAGCTATTTGCTTACAGGGAATGGTGTGATTGCAGCAGTGAAACAAAGTGAGCTGCTTGCAAGGAATAGGAGAGTCTATCCGCCATTTGTATCAGTTACAGTATATCTGTGCAATGTCTGTTAAGTGACCATAAATACAGACACGAGCTGCATACACCTGGCAACATCACACACACACACACACACACATATGTGTGTGTGTGTATATATATATATATATATATATATATAAAATCCAACTTTGTTGCAGAACATATGAATAAATTTTACTGTGACATTATTTACAAAACTGTACCTACGCTATTTAGAAACACGTTGCCTGTAATTCATATGAACTAACCGATTGTGAGCTGAGACGGGCTACAATGTTTTACGTACAAAATATACACAACAGAATAAAATCTATAAAACTGGATATATTGGGCTTTTAAAAGAACGGATCAATTTAAATATGGAACAGTAGGATTTACAGTATTAAAACACAAAGGCAGCGTACGCACTTGGAAGAGACGGATTGTATAAATATGTTCCGGTGGTCTGTCGTTTGAAACTGCGCACCATCCTCGAAGCACTGATGTTAACGATGCGATGATTTTGTTTATAATTTTAAACACGTACAATTACACCACTATTTGAAATACAAAAGTACAATACGATAAGACAGTATACCGACATTCAAACGGCAGACCACTAAAACCAGGCGATTACGCTGCCTTCGTGTTTTAATATTATAAATCTTATTGTTTCATATTTTCATTGACGCATTCTTTTAAAACCCCCAGATAAACACAGTTTTATGGCGTTCATTCCCAAGGCTATCTAGGTTATGTATATTTGTTACATAACGTGTGTGTGTGTGTGTGTGTCAAGTTCAGAGATCTCGGAAGCACAAAACTGTGGACACCGTTCCCTTTTTATTCCTGTGAACAGCCCGATGGTGGCCATGTTGGCAGAAACATGTTGCTGATTGTATGATGAACAGAACTGCTGTGTTCTGACCGGACATACTGACGGTGAGGAATCAGGTATTTGCGTTGTTATGCTTCAGCAGCACAGTCACCGATTACCAAGGTTTCGAAGAAACGTCCCACCTCTCTCTTCACAGGTCAAAGAGCGCTAGTGTATGACTTCTCAACCCGTAAAGACGAAAGAGGTACGTTCTTTCGAAACGTCGGTATCAATAACCCTACTACCCAGCGTAACAACACAGCAGTCCCTCAACATTCACTACACAGGCCTGCACAACACAGCGTTATGCTCTGCCTCTGCAACAAATATAATCTACGTGTTCGCGGGTTCTCATCGAGGTGCGAAACAAGCCCACAGTCCGTCTTTTTCATTCGGAACCGCCTTAACGTACGGCACTAAACTCTACACTACATGCACTGTAAATACAGAACAACATGCGTGCGCCTGCTGAAACAGTCGCATTTACAAGAGGCGTACTGAAGGGCCGACCGCAGGCACCACTGTTTATTGCTATGTTTGTATCGCGCCGTCCTTAATCAGGGGTCCATTCTGGTCCGTTTACAGTACATCCTCACGGTCTTAGGTCTTAAACCGTTTTCTAGAAACAAACAAAACATAACTGAAAAACAGAGCCGTAAAAACGGGCAGGAAATGGGGCAATAGCCCCAGGCAGGGGTGTTGCATTGAGGGGCGCAAATTACAATCGTTAAATTATATATACAAAATACATAAAAAATGATACCATTTCATAATTATATGAAATATATTCGCGTCGAATACAATATATGTAAAAAGTTCAACTTTATATATCTAACAATGTTAATATATACGCCTATTTTCAAGCAAACGTCAGGACTCACCTAACGTGCATGTCTAACAGCCGACAATGGGCGCCAGTGACCACAAGACCTGACACAACAATCGCGCATTCCATAGCCAACAATGGAAAAAAAAAACAAGCAACCTCAAACAGCCTATTATTACTACACTGTATTACTACAATACAACGAAAGTTACAATATATTTACTACAGTTGCTATTCATTAGATAAGCCAGCATTTTATCATTACATTCATATACTTATTGTCACCTCTTTGCATTCGATGTGCAATGAAATAAACTGATACAAAAGTTGAAGAAATGTGTCCCTTATTCAAGCTGGGCTGGGGGGTGGGAAGGTTGGCTTTCAGCAGTTTGCCGAAACCAGATCACATTCGTTACGGCTCTGACTTACAGTCTGTCTTGCTGACTGAGCAATCAACAAATAAAATGTCCTGCAGGACTGCACGACGGCAAAGGGCAGCAAAAATAACCAAAGCCCGTCCTGTCTCATTCCCACACCACAAATCCTCACCAATCCCAGCCACACCACTCTAAATTGACTGCCACAGCGGGCTGTATAATTACACAGCGCGGTACAAATAGCGCATTTCACTAATCCCCGATGTACAGTGAAAGCTACGTCTATCGGCCGGACAGGACCGCCTGCGTTCGCGGTGCCACTTGACATCAGTATCGTGCACTTGGGCTCTTTGCCCACACAGAGACCATCTTGATTGAGGTTCTTCGCAGGGAGCTGCCCTAGTAGTACGGCCAGAAACAGGCACCGGCAGGCCCTACACACTGGCTCGGTGACTCCTCACACGCACAGTACAAAAATCCAGACTGGCAAATCGACTTCGTCTACCAAACCAACCAATGCTCATACAACATACACAATACTATAGTCTTTATCACTGCAACATGTTTCGGCACTAATGTGCCATCTTCAGGGAGTTCTTACACCAAGTACTAACACTACCTAAAATATTTACAGTCTAACACCTGTAAAATGATATATATTCTATAAATTATTGAAAAGCACAACGGGGAAGCCTCACCTGAAAATACCTAAAATATGATACACTACTTTCGTAATATCTGTATATAGCATGTCGTAGCTACTTTCAATTTGTAGGGTGACTTTTTAGGTTAAACGTCAAGTTTTGTTCCAGTAATATAAGTTAATAAATGAATACACACAGCTGACAGAACTAGCTCTGGTACTTGTAATTGAAGTAACATGTTTCGAACCCAGTGGGTCTTCATCAGGGTGAAAATGTTCCATCGGGGTCGAAACGTGTTGCTATCTTAAACAGAATCAGAGTTGGTTGTGTCAGCTGTTTTTAGGCGCGTTCGCAAAATTGCGAAACGCGACTATTAGCTTTGTCATGTCTGTCCGTTCGCATATAAATACTCGCATCCCACTACGAATTTTCATGAATTTGATATTTGAGTATTTTTCGAAAATCTGTTGACAAAATTCAAGTTTCATTAAAATCTGACAAGAATAGCGGGTAGGTTACATGAATACAACCATACATTTTTTTTATCTTATTCCGCTCAATTCTTCTTAGAATGTGAAATATTTCAGACAAATGTTGTAGAGAAAAACACACACATTTTATGTTCAGTAACTTTTTTCCGAAAAAGTGCCGTTTATGAGATAACGTCGAAAAATACTTTACAGAGTCGGACAGGCCACAGATGACAATATGGCGCATGCGCATTGCATGCTGGATGACTATGGCTACAAACACGAACTCAGAAAATGTAGGCCTAATATTTACTGCTTTTCCACTGCAACAGTGGTTACGCAAACGCGCCTCAATGTTAAGTTATGCGTACACTGTGTGTCTTGTTTATTAACTGATTGCAGGGTGGTGACTAAGGTGCACGCAGTGATCAATTTCGAAAAGCCAAATCGTCGCTACACAGAGAACCAACGCAGTGAAAGACAATCATTAGCAGTTCAGCACAGTCCCCCACCAAACTCGCCTCTACTCTAGTCACTACATCGCAGAATTACGATACTTCCTCCCAGCAACCTAAAACCACATTAAGTTTTTGCTGGCCACCATTATTAGGGCTAAATTCCAATTCCAACATAAACTGTTGTGAAGTACCTGACGGAATCTGCATGTAAATACATGCAATAAGCAGCCGTTTTTATATTCGGGATTCGGGCTTCGAAATAAACGGCGACAAAGCTCGCAAACTTAAGCCTAACACTTCACACAGACGGTCGATGCAATTTGTCAGCGTTCCCAGTCGGCAGAAGAAAGCAGCAAAGCCTCACCTACTCCGCCCACTGTCAGCACGTCGCTAGGGTCAGCAACCCTGACGCACCATTTTCATTTTTCATTTCCGTTTACGCAGTTTTGTTTCTGCGCGCAAAATATTTTACGTCCAACCATGCCAGCAGCGTCCTGCGATCACATCTGCAGCTTAATGTCTCAATCAAACTCCCGGCTCATTCCGTGTGTAAGGTGCCAAGAGCGCAGGCGGAGGAGATGCACAGTACAGACCAACGACCCGCTGGCAGTCGGCCTAAACCCAATTTATACGAGAAACTGATTTAACAGTTTCACAAACAAATGCGTAGGGTGTAACTGCGTATCAATCGTGCCGGCAGTTTTACAACATTTCCACTACAAAATGTACCACCATCGTGTGGAATGCTGCAACATCACTTGCATGGTTAGGTAGTTCTTAAATAATGAGCCCATAGATTAGGCGTGCTACAAGCCTGCGTTCCCTTGAATCTTTCTGTTTGTATACACAAAACCTGCAAAGTTAATGGCACTGTAAGCGCTACTGACTAGTCATCAGGACCTGTTACTGAGCATAATTTCCATTAGCTGGTTACAAACGACCAGGAGGCCAGTACTTATTAACCATTCATTCATTCATTCCTTAGTCTGCCTTACGAGAGGTCCATAGCCTCTTCCCTAGCAAATTCTCCATATAGAGCGATCTAGTGTTTCCTTTGTCAATTTACAGTATCATCTCATTTCCTTAATGTCATCCAGTAGCTGCTTACGCCTTCTTCCTAGTCTTCCCGTCACTTTTATCCTTCCCTGTATCTGTACCGTCAATAACGTGTTTTAGAAAGCGGTCCCTACGTATGGCGTGACCAGTTATCCTTCCCACTCTTTATTGTCTGTGGGATATTCCGTGAACGTCTAACAGTTCTTCATTTCTCACACGATCGGCCCAACTGATCTTCTCGAGACTTCTCCAGCACCACATTCCAAAACTGTACCAAAACAAAGAAAATTAGTTTTTGTTCGACGGGCACAAGCAATTTGTTTGTGAACAGGCCAACTGCGGCACATGGCAGTACAACACCAGACAGCTGCCGTCATGCTTGTGCTGTACACAACGCGCACGCACACATATACATGCATATACACACAATGTTTGCGATTTAGGCCTGTAGTCATCCCCATCTCCATCTGTGTTAAAATGATGCCATTATGATGCGCCATCAGCAGCGTCACACCGCTGCTCGAAGTATCGGAGACCGACTGCGTCTTTACGTATCATCCCCTGACGATGGAGACAGAAACTGTCTCCGAGTATTTGCAATATTGGTCCGCACCGTCGCGTCTGCCTGCCTCATAGGATGTGTTCATATTAGTGGCTGCAGAAGTTTGACACCGTACCGACTGGCATTCAGTGTGCCAGCCACAGAACACGCAGAGGAACACTTCGAAGTGGGCGTGTTTCGACGTCTGCAGCACTCTGCTCACAACATCGTCAGTACACGTAATGCAAAGACCGTTAATAACTCTACAATTATAGCACTACTATAAGACTTCCCTCTACATGTTGTACAAACATCCTTACAAAGTCGAAACACGTTGTCAAGTGCCAGCTGAATGCTGGCCAATGGTCTAAGCAAAGTGTTGTGTTTACGGAATGCTCGGTCCTTACTTCAAGTCCAGTGAACATCCATCTAATCAAGCGACGGACGGGCGACAGTTCACAGTGCAACATTAGCAGTGCCAGGCCTCTATCACAGACTCCACAGTCAATCATGACAACTTGTCCTTAGGGTCTAGAGGACTATCGGCTGTGTACAGTCCTTTCGCGCGTCGAAATGATAGGAAAAATGAAACACAAGACGAAGCTCAACACCGTCAGCGTCTAATCACAGCAGACCGCCTGCAGTTCATATGGCAGACACCCTTAAAGTAAAAAATATTGGCCTAAACACAGCTATTTGTTGCTGAAGGAAATCAACTGACTTACTGGAGAAATAAATAGGCCTAGCGCGTATATATTTACTATACCAACTGAATGCACACACACAGTTCCACACACATATATATTAGTTATCAAATGTTTGCTACATGTTTCGACGCATACCGCACCATACAACTACTGTCACTTGCTCAAAACTGTCTGCTTATTTTAATGCGGTTACATTGGTTACAGAGCATGATATATAGCATATGTGGGTGTTACAGCGTTATTTACAGATGGTAGTACATGTGGCTGTTTGTTATGTGGCTCTCTGTTATGTCTTAAAAGGAAGCCATAACAAACAAATACATATTTTCTCAATAACTGTAAATATATTCAACTGTATGTGTGCATTCAATTGATATATTAAATATATAATTGTTATACAAAAAAAATGCACGCAATGTAGAGCGTCACCACAAACAGGCCTAGTTGTGTTAGGCTGAACATTTTGTATTCTCAGTTTTACTGTTTATACAGAGGGCTACGTGGTCACTATACTATACAGCACCCAATTCACGTTGACAGGCAGTTGTATTGACAAAGGGACAGTGCAAACAATATGTAGGCCTAATTGTACCCAAAGGGACAATCCACAAAAATAAATAAATAAAATAAAACCGCTGACACAACTAACGGCACTACCTTTCTGCAGCAACGGTAAATTTTTAGGCAATTCATCTCATCAGGTAGGTGACGACACCAAACTGATGACGGGTGATCTGGGCAGCCGAAACATGTTGCAGTGTACAATAGAAGTCTAATGTACTAGATCCGTAAGGTTGTGTTTGATCGGATAATTAATACTTTACTGATAAGAAATGCACATCGGACGATGTCACCGGAAATTACATAAAACAGTTACGTTGAACGTACTCAACGATGGATTATTGCGGGGCTGTGTGCTCGCTGCATCAACTGCATGTCAACCCGCAGTCTCAATATACATACGCCTCCCTCATCTACCGAGCAACCCAAGACTTATGAGGCAGAGCTGCCCCGTTCATAGAGTTTTGTTCGGTATGTTCCGCAGACATAAACAGGGAACCTTCCTTTACATTAACATCAAATTGAGTACAGTTCTCTTATTTAAAACGACACGCGGTACAAAACATTGCTGGGGCAAGAGGTACAAGAAACTTAACCTTACGATGTTAACTTCGACACCATTACGCCGCACGGTACAAACCATTTTTATGTACAGTTAACAATGAAATTAACCATCTGAAGACCGAAACTAATCTACATTTATACCAAATTCAATTCTTAACCTCACAGAGATCGAACTCTGTCTGCATTACTACGTCCAACCGATTACGGCTACTAACGGCAATAATCCGCAGACCTACATCAATCAGTGTGGGCAAAACAAACAGTTTGATGATGTTGCAATGGGTGCTGAACACTGGGCTCGAACTGTCGAATGTCAGCACCAGGAACAAATAGCGCAGTGTGTTACGTTACCGGCCAATCTATAAACCCATTCTCCACTAGACACGCACCGACAGACGCTCATCTATTATTAATAACAAGTAAGGGAGAATAATTTGTATAATACATATATCATACGTGATTTGGTGCTTCAAACAGGCACCCGGTACTACAGTAAAGATTTGCATCTACAACAGTCCTTTGCCTGAGTGAAAAGCAAGAAGAGTAAGGTACGTAAATTCGCAAGAAAAGAGTTTGGAAAATGTGTACTCCCTGCAGTACAACTTTCCAGTCTTGTCTTGTCTTGTCTTGTCTTGTCTTGTCTTGTCTTGTCTCCATCAGCTGATAGCGCCACCAACGGCTGTATGCCTGCTCTGTTCCAACGCCAGCACAACACTACCTGTGGTTTGTAACATGTCGGGCTAAATCAATAACATAACTCGCAAGGGATGGGGGCGAGATTACCTAATTATAACGCACGCTTCCAAAATAAGCGGCCGAGAAAGAAGCCATAATTTGGTTAGCATCGATTGGCGTGCTTTGCTACATACGTACAGTCGACCATTACAATGCCGAGAGACTCTCCAAGACTTCACACAGGGACATAAGTGAGTTTGTAGTCTGCACACAGTGTGTTTGTAGTTTGCACATAGGGACACAGCGAGCTTGTAAACTGCACACAGGGACACAACGTGTTTGTAGTCTGCACACAGGGACACAGCGAGCTTGTAGTCTGCACACAGTGACACAGCGAGCTTGCAGACTGCACACAGGAACATAGCGTGTGTGTAGTCTGCACACAGGGACATAGCGAGCTTGTAGACTGCACACACAGGGACACAGCGTGTTTGTAGTCTGCCCAACAGGGATACAGCGTGTTTGTAGTCTGCACACAAGGACAAGGCGTGTTTGTTGTCTGCAAACAGGGACATAGCGAGCTTGTAGATTGCGCACAGGGAAATAGTGTGTGTGTGGTCTGCACACAGGGACACGGGTTTGTAGTTTATACACAGGGACACTGTACAGCGTGTTTGTAGTCTGCGCGTAGGGACACTGTGTGTTTGTAGTCTGCACACAGGGACATTGCGTGTTTGTATTATGCATACAGGGACATAGCGTGTTTGTAGACAGCACACAGGGACCCTCCATTACTACGTCTGCAGTCTGTTTATGCACACCTCGTGCCTCTACTCAGAGACCTTTCACACAAAAGCCTGAATTCAGGCAACGCTACAGAACCACACTGTGCAATCCATCACTCACTTATCGTTCTGCTATCCAAAGGTATACAGTCCGACATGCTGACAGCGCCGCTGATCAACCAGTTATACATAACAGATACCCAGCCCATTACTGTCCACCCCATTCACCAGACTTCAATTTATGGTTTTTCGTTCAGTCGTGTCAACAGGACACACGAACCAACATTAGGGTCCTTAACAGTCACCATTCCCTCAACAGTACTGGCTGCAGTCACTTCGCGAATTCAGCGATAAACTGCTTAATGTCAACGAGTGGGCACAGTTTTGGAATAAAAGAAGAAACTAAACAGCTCAAATTGCTACCGAATGTCATTACTACCTACTGGTCTACCTAATCTGAAAAAAACGTTTATTTTTTGTTTAATCGCAAATTGTAAAAGATCAATTGTATTTCGTGACATTCCGTCTGCCTGCTTTCCTGCCTGCCTAACAACGTATGTGATTATTAATATTAGTATCAATATTAGGCTTAAGTCAACGCACTGTCATATCCCTGCTGTTGATACCCAAACGGTGCTCGGCTTAGGCCACTAGCAGCACCGGCACAGCTGCAGATGTAGCGCGCCTTACAGTATTCGGCAGGGTGAATCAAAAGCAGGCATGCAGGTCGTGGTTTGCCCCGTCACTCCAGGCAACTACCGGTACAGCCCCGTCAATACTACACAAGTTTCCTTCGACATTCCTCCCGGTTCATCAAACATATTACCACTCTAGGTCAGACAGTCTCATCAGCTTTTACCATGTCGCAACCATCAGTCAACCCAGCCATATTTATAACGACGGATTTTGGACAAAGACACTGTGGTGAAGGGGGATGGACGACACCGACAGTCATGGTTCCGATTTGCTGTTAATCCTGTGGTTTCTCCTGCCACAGAACAAGGTGCACTGCACACTGTCAACAGCGCGTCCTGGTTTACAGTCTACGCTAAGACACTCTCGAAACTTACGTCCTTTACGTCGACTCTGGCTGTTCCGCAGACCGACTGCGACCCCCCATCCGTTTACTGTGAAAAGTCAACATTCTGAGATCACGAATTGTTTGTTGCACTGACTTTATGAGTACCGCTAAGCAAACCGTTTCCTTTAATCAGCATTCGTGTTGTGTATATTTCAGAATACATTTTTTTTTCCATCGGAGAACAGGAGGCTACACGAGGAAAAACAAAACGCTTTCTTCTTCGCTGATGTCAAGCACCGGCCAGACCATCATAATCTCTTTAGATACAGCGTGGTCAAAACATGTATGCTGCGGTATCCTCACTTGATGTGTACACAGGAGTACTTATTTCGGAACACCTTATACCGAACTTTAGCCTGTCTCTTTCTAGGCACTCTATTGTACGAATTAAAACTTACCTACAACGAAGGCCCAGGGTGACGATCGATTATCTGTGTAACAATACGCATGTTCCATTATTTGTGTAACAACACGCATGTTCCATTATCTGTGTAATAATACACATGTTCCATTATCTGTGTAACAATACGCGTGTTCCATTATCTGTGTAACAATACGCATGTTCCATTATTTGTGTAACAACACGCATGTTCCATTATCTGTGTAACAATACACACGTTCCATTATCTGTGTAACAATACGCGTGTTCCATTATCTGTGTAACAATATGCGTTCCATTATCTGTGTAACAATACGCATGTTCCATTTCCGAAAACACTGAACGGATTTCGATAGAACACGATGGCTTTTCTTTTGACCAAACGGGCAGTTGCCGGTCGCATTTAGGCCTAAATTCGGTCCGATGCAGGTCATGACAGTGACCCCACAAAATGGCTAATCACAACCTACTAAGCAGAAATCAGAGTGAGATTTGCTGCTGCATTTTTTTTTTTTTTAATTTGAACCATTTTTCGGAACGATTAATGTGGCACCTGAACCCTAGAAACGAAATTTGTGTGTGTAGTAATTCAGAGTGTGATAGTCCTGTGACTATACCCAGCTGCCACAGTCCTCTGCTAGCAACAGTAAGGCCACTAAGGTCACAGCGTTTGAACAATGCACGTAGGCCTACATACTGGAACTCCATTACGTTTCACTTCAGTTGAAGGGCTTGCAAAAGCAGACAAGCTCGAAGTGGAGAACGAACTATAAGAACCGATAATGAAGTCTGCTGTAAATGCGGGCAGGTCATAAGGCCAGAATCGACGCCCGTGTGGTCCGAGACGAACGAGCAGACGTGTGGACAACAAAAACTGTAGGCCTATCTTTAGAACTAAATTGGAATGAAAGACTCTGATACAGTTTTCGATTCTTGAGCAATTTGAAACAAAGAATTTGGGCGTATGTCTGCTCAAATATCCTGGTGCACGATCTGATAGCAAGCCGCTACCAATATCCACATGCCTATCTGTCGTTAAAGCGCCCCCGGATTTTATGTTATAGGATGTTTTGTTACCATTTTCACAGCCGCCATTGGCCAGTCTCTTCAGTCACACGAATTCAATCCACAAACGTCCACGTATTTTAAAAAATAGATGCTAATATTATATTCCCATCTATGCCTAAGTTTTCCAAGTTGTCTCTTTAATTCAGGTTCTCCCACTAAAATCTTGTACACATCTCTCTTCCCCACTTGCGTGTATCAAGCCACACTCAGTCGGCATTTTACCGAATTTTATCTGCTCTTGATTTATTCTGATCCTCTAGCGTCGTCCCAAAATACCTGAAACTCTGAAACATTTTCCAAAGCACTCAACAGCTAACTCCGTGCAGTGTTACTGGTCTGCATTCCGCCAACCACACACAAACACATCACTACAAACGACTTCCTCCTCTCACATTTATTGCCGGACTCACGTCCTTAGCAGCAACCAGTATTGCTCAGGTTTGTAGACTCAAGTCTTCTTGGATGCTGCATCGTGTCGGTCAGTGAACACGAACAGACGTTTCGAACGACCCTAGTACATTCATGTTCGGGTGCATGCAGTCCTCGAAGAGCGACTATTTTCCAAACGAAGGTGTGCAGCGTCACTAATAACTTGAATCCCCAGTAAAACTGGCGTGCGAACCTCCAGCTCGTACTGGTGCACTTTCGTCGACTGACCAAATCAACAGAAGCACAACATGTCAGCAGCCGGCGAGTACAGTTCAGTGTCACTCTCTTCAGGTCTGCTTGGACAATGCTAAAACCATATTGCACAGACAAGCTGATACGACATTACGATATAGCATCTGTTTGTTTCAGATCATTCTGAACAGGAAACGGCCGAACTAAGCAAGTGGGCCAGCCAGGTAGCTGCTCGGGGCGCCCAACTGCACAGAGGCGCTACGACGTCGCTGGAATAATCGGAAATGTGAAGCTGGTAAACTCTGGTTGCCACACGCTGAACTTCTCCCAAAACTGTCCGCAATTTGGGCACCAGCCCTCAAAAACATTCGCCAGCCATGTTCTAGGCCGAAAAACTTTAAAGCACGTCGGCTTGTAGGAGCGCAAAGTTATTAGCCAGCCCGGGGTGCCTGTATCTATCAGGCCGGCCATTGTCCAGACTTTAAAATAGGGTTCATTTAAAAACATTTTAATCACCCTCACTAGTTTCAAGGGGTATACCACACTCAATTAACAAATTCTACCAAATCTGCCCCTAATTCACTCAAAGCCTTGTTTTAAATACGTGCAAGGCCGAGGGGTGCTGTCTCACTGTATACCTATATAAGTCACAGTATCCCGCTCTGTAGTCAAAACCGACACTAATGGTCTACACAAATTACTTCGAAACTTTAAGTTGGAAACAAAGTTCACATTGCGAGTAAAACGGATACAATTTTATAGCCCCAGTGTAGTTCGTTATTGCAATGTGCCTCGACAGTTCCTACAAACAAAAGCAATATTCCTCTCATATAACGATAGGCTCCTGCCACTGAACGGTAAATTTTTCCTATTGGAAACAGAATTACTAATCTCACTGTGAGGGCCAGGCTTCGATTCCACGTTAGACCACGTGGGACCTGCGGTGGTCCAAATGTCACTGGAAAAAGTTCTTCTGCCCGTACGTTCCCACCAATGCTCCGTATTCCGTCCTTCGTCCGTCACCATCGTTCAACGATGCAAGTACCTGACACCGTCGGTAAACATCGTACTTAAAATGACTAAATGTGCTGACTTCGCGATGTATCAGCCACTGCGTTTGTCTGTCGATTCTGTGGCTATTCTACAAACAGCTGACGTCACGTGCTTATCTACTCACACAGGCTGCCGGAGTAGCTCAGTCGGTACAGCCACTCGTTACGGTATGGACGGTCCGGGGTTCGAATCCAGGTGGGGGGGGATTTTCCCCATCCGTTCACACCGGCCCTGGGGCCCACCCAGCCTCCTACACGGAGTCTCCTTCCCGATGGCAAAGAGGCCGAGTCGTGGCGTTGACCACCCACCTCCTACTAGTGCCGAGGTTAAAGAAAGAGTAAAGCTATACCTCTACTCCCTCTGTGCTTTAGCGGCCCGTTACAGGGAAAGCTTACCCTTTCCATCTACCCGCATACATTACCGAATGCTTGGTAAAGCATGCGGTAACGGGAGAGTGAAGCTACTGCAGACATCACAGCATTACACGGACATATGCATTCGGCTGTGTGTGTAGTGGGAAGCCGTACAGTTTGGCCTTTTTTTTTTGTAGAGGACACCCCGTTGTGTTTAAGTATAATATTAAAATGAAATAAAATGTATACTTCGTCAAACACAACTCTCTTATACTTTACTAATTTAAA
>Ga0123353_10001500_pt1 | contig 28595 bp, 26 predicted proteins | sample TergutLab28metaG_3_FD_92763 | JGI IMG/M metagenome (GOLD analysis project Ga0123353, IMG submission 92763) | Labiotermes labralis P3 segment gut microbial communities from Petit-Saut dam, French Guiana - Lab288 P3 | ecosystem: Host-associated > Arthropoda: Insects > Digestive system > Gut ...
CCTGTTTATCGACCACGGTCATGGCGTGGTGATCGGCGAGACCACGGTGATCGGCGACGATGTCACCATCTACCAGGGCGTGACCCTGGGCGGCACCGGCAAGGATGCGGGTAAGCGCCATCCCAGCGTGGGCAACGGCGTGACCATCGGCGCAGGGGCCAAGGTGCTGGGGCCATTTACGGTAGGCGACCATAGCAAGGTGGGGGCGGGGGCCGTGGTGCTCAAGGAGGTGCCGCCCTACTGCACCGTGGTGGGCAACCCGGGGCGCATCGTGCGCAAGGCCCAGCCGGGGGTTGAGGGGGCCGATCTGGATCAGATCAACCTGCCCGACCCGGTGAAGAGGCGGCTGGACGAGGTGAACGCCCGCTTGGACCAGATCGACCGATGTATCCGGCTGCGCGCCGCCGACCCGGGGTGCGAGGAATGCGGCGATAAGGACGCGCCCTATTGCCCCATGATCTACAAGGAGGATGAAAGCAATGCGGATTTTTAACACGCGCACACGCAGCAAAGAAGAGTTTGTGCCCCTGGTTCCCGGCAAGGTGGGCATCTACAGCTGCGGCCCCACGGTGTACAACTACTTCCATGTGGGCAACGCCCGGCCCTTTATCGTGTTCGATACGCTGCGCCGATACTTGGAGCGCCAGGGGTATGAAGTAAAATTTGTGCAGAATTTTACCGATATCGACGACAAGATGATCCGCCGGGCCAACGAGGAAGGTATCACCGTGGGGGAGCTGGGCGAACGGTTCATCGCCGAGTATTTTGTGGATGCCGACGGCCTGGGCGTCCGGCGCGCCGACGTGGCTCCCAAGGCCACGGAGCACATCGGCGAGATCGTGGCGCTGATCCGGCGGCTGGAAGAGAAGGGGTTAGCCTACGCCACGGACGACGGCGTGTACTTCGACACCCAGCGCTTTGCGGGTTACGGCAAGCTGTGCGGCCAGAACCTGGAGGATCTGGAAACCGGCGCGCGGATAGAGGTGGGGGAGAGCAAGCGCCACCCCATGGACTTTGCCCTGTGGAAGGCCATGAAACCCGGCGAGCCCGCTTGGGAGAGCCCCTGGGGCGTGGGCCGGCCCGGCTGGCACATCGAGTGCTCGGCTATGGCCATGAAGTACCTGGGCGACACCGTGGACATCCACTGCGGCGGCCAAGACCTGGTGTTTCCCCATCACGAGAACGAGATCGCCCAGTCCGAGGGGGCCACGGGCAAACCCTTTGCGCGCTACTGGATGCACAACGGCTTTATCAATGTGGACGGCAATAAGATGTCCAAGTCCGAGGGTAACTTTTTTACCGTGCGGGATATCGCCAAGGAATTCGATCTGGAGGCGGTGCGCCTGTTTATGCTCTCGGCCCACTACCGCAGCCCCATCAACTTCAGCCGCGCCCTGATCGAGCAAGCCCACAGCGCGCTCACCCGGCTCTACACCGCCCGGGACTACTTTAAACGCTTGCAGGAAACTGCTCCCGATCTAGAACCCGATGCGGAGGAGCAAGCTTTTATTGGCCAGGTGAATGCAACAATGCGTGCCTTTGATGGAGCGCTTGACGACGATCTCAACACTGCGGAAGCTTTGGGCAGCATGTTTGAATTGGTGCGCAATGCGAACGGTGCGCTTACTGCCGCAAGTTCCAAGCGTGCCGTGAGCGCTGCGGCCGATACACTGGACGATATGGCCGGGGTATTAGGCTTGCTGACTCGTGAAACGGATGAGATGACTCCGGAAGCGAGGCGGTTGGCTCATGCGCGGACAAGGGCTCGTACTGAAAAGAACTGGAACGAATCTGATCGCCTGCGCGATGAGCTAAAAGTTATGGGATATGCGGTGGAAGATACATCGCAAGGACAAATTGTGCGAAAATTGATGTAAAAACAAGGAATTGTCCTTGCAAAAAATGAATAATACCACTGATTATCCCTTTTTGCGTTGAGCTGATGTACAGAGGGGGCTGAATATGGTTTCCGATTTTGCTTACTCCGTGCAGATGCAGATCATACTTGCGGTGGTCACCTGCACCGAGACATTTTGGTCCATGTACATCCTCTCCAACATACTGCTTGCCGCCCTTGGCCTTTCGGCGGGAACAAAGCAGAAGCTGTTGTTTGCTTTTGTGACGGGTACGTTGATGCAAAATGCGCTCACATACGGGGTGTATTTCATTGGCGGCTGTGTGGATTTCAGCCCCGTTGCTTTTCATTTGATCGTGACGCCCAACCCCATCAGAGGGCTGCTGTTTTATTATGCTGCCAAAAAGATTTTCCGCTTTACGCCCGTGCGTGCGGTGAAGCTGGCAAGCTACGTCTTTCTCTTGTGGATTGCCGCCAAAACGCTCAACAGAATCATCGGCGCCATGTTCTTCGTGCAGGATGGGCTCGCTTACAACTATCTGAAAGATACATTCCAGCAAGTGACATATTTTCTAGCGTTTATCATCATTGGGCAGTTGGTGATGTACAATATCAGGCGTGGCAGCTGGAGCCTCAGCTTTGTGAATGAACTTTTCTTTTGCCCAAAGAAGGAGTTCTTTGTTTTTTTGCTGAGCGCCACTTTTGCTTTTGCCATTCGATTTAGTCTGCCACTGGCCCTTGCGGAACAGGTGATGGCGTATATCTTGTCGTTGGTCATATTGCTCCTGTTTATTGTTTTCAATGTTTGTTTGGATTTAATGACCAATTATCAGCAGACCATAACCAATCATAAGCTGCATATCAGCGCCCTGTTTAAGGGACTGGAGGACTTGCGCGGCATCAAGCACGACTTCAACAACATTCTCAACACATACAGCGGGTACCTGGAGCTCAAGGAGTATGAGCAGCTTGGGCGGTATCACGCGTCCATGGTGTCGGCTACCTCCCACGCCGGAAGCGTAGGGGAATTGGCCCGCAGGATGCATGAGAATCCGGCAATTATCTCCTTGTTGATCAATAAAAAAGAATACGCCGACAAGATGAACGTGAAGCTGACCTTGTCGCTTACGTGCAAGCTGGACAATTTCTACATCGACAACATGGACTTGTCGCGGGTTTTATCTTGCCTGTTGGACAATGCCATTGAGGCGGCAAGCAGTTCCGAACATCGAAGGGTGCACGTAACGATTGAGCCTAAGACGAGCAGGTCAAAACTCATCATCATTGCCAACAGCACGGCGGCGGCGATCGATCCCGGCGCGATCAAGAGCGCCGGGGTGTCTACAAAGCAGGGCCATGACGGGATCGGCCTGACCATCGTGCAAAATACCATCGGCAAGTATGGGAACGCAGTGTTTCATATGGGGTATTGCAATTATGAGCTTTCATCTTATTTGGAGTTGAAGGGGACGCCGTAGGGCAAGGATATATTGCTCATGTTTTTCGCCAAATCGCAAATAACAAGCAGCTTGCATGTTCATCTTCAGGATACTTATTTTCTAAATCCGCCCGTATCTTTCTTGCAAGCACAAAATCTTGGATAAGTCCAAGTGAATTCAAGTCTTTATAAGTGAATACATCATCAAAGCCGCCGCAATTTGTTAATGCACTAATTTCTAAGTCATCAGCCAAATCATAACCACAAAAAATGAAATCGTCTATTTCTTCTATAGGTGATATCACTTCGTCGGTAATACAGTATACACGTAGTATCTGCAATTTATCCATAAACCTCAGCGTTTTTGCTGTTTTTTCATCAATTAAAGTCCGCTCATCATCAGGGAATAACGCCCTATCAACCGATACCACCTCATGAATTGGTAATTTGCTAAATTTCAAATATGCTTCATTTGCATAAAACCTCTCACACAAATAAAATTTTGGGTTTTCTTGTTCAAAGGTGACCATATACCCATCCTCTGTATAGGCTATCGACCACATAGGGTGCACCCCTTTATGAGAATAAATTACACGTCAATGTGAAAGATTCTCATTTTGTTCTTATTGTACTAGGCATTTGACATGGCGTCAAGATGAATCCAATAAAATCCAGAACTTGACTTCTTAACGAAATCGTAATACAATTCTCCTGTAAGCGTAACATATTCGCGAAAGAGGGAGAGTTTATGACGAAGTGCGGCGCTTACCAAAGATACATGGCGCGGAGCATTGCGCTGATCCTAGCGGCGGCCCTCACCGGGCTTTTGGGCTTGACAATCCCTACGGCCGCCCATGCCCAAGGCGATATCGGCTCCACCGCTTATGTGCGCGCCACCAACCTGATCTTGCGCAAAAAACCGCAGCCAAAGGCATCGCGCATCACCCAAATCAAACAGAACGAGGCTGTGACCATCCTGGATTACAAGGGCGAGTGGGCGTATGTGTCCTACAAAAGGCACAAGGGATATGTAAAGGCCGAATACCTTACTTCAAAACTGCCGGAAGCGGCTTCTACGCCAGCCCCGGTAACCGCCCCGGTTTTGGCTCCAACCCAGAGCCAGAGCGCGTCGTTGCGTTCGGGAGACCGGGGCGAGGCGGTGCGCGAACTGCAGCGGCTGTTGGCTAGCGCCGGGTATATCGTGACCGCCGACGGCGTGTTCGGCCAAGGAACCCATGACGCGCTGGTCTCGTATCAAAAAAGCTGCGGGCTAAAGGCGGACGGCTTAGCAGGCACAAAAACGATGGATATGCTTCGTGCCAGCGCACAGGCTACGCCAGCGCCCACCGAGGCTCCGGCACGCCCGCCTGATTCCGCCCTTCGCACCGGCGACCAGGGCGAGGCGGTGCGCGAGCTGCAAAAGCTGCTGGCAAGCGCCGGATACAGCGTGACCGCCGACGGCGTGTTCGGCGCGAATACCGAAAAGGCGCTGCTCTCCTTCCAAAGCAAGAGCGGCCTCACCGCCGACGGTTTGGCAGGCAAACAAACCCTGACGGCGCTGCGTAACCCCGCGGCGGCAAAAGCCACCAAGGTAGAGCTGCTGAGCTGGTGGAGCGGCGGTTCTAAGGCTTTCCCCGTGGGAACAACGGCCACGGTAGTGGATGTGCGTACCGGCGTGCGTTTTTCCGTGAAGCGCTGGGGCGGCGTAAACCATGCCGATGTCGAACCCGTTTCGAAGGACGATACCGCCGCCATGAAAAAAGCCTATGGCGGCACGTGGAGCTGGGACCGCCGCCCGGTGTGGGTGCTGGTGAACGGCAGGGCCATCGCCGCGTCCATGAACGGCATGCCACACATGGGCCAGAGCATAGCCAATAACAATTTTGGCGGGCACTTCTGCATCCACATGAAGGACAGCCGCTTGCACACCGGCAACCGGGTGGACGCGGAGCACGCGGCGGCGGTGAACGAGGCGTACAATAAGCGGGGGAACTTTAAATGATCAAATCCTCCCAAAGCCCGTCGGCAACCGTGATTTCCCAGCGGATGCGCTGGATCAGATCGGTGTCCGGATCCACGTAGATATCGCAAATGGCAAAACCGCCGCTTTCGGTTCGGGCCGCCAGGCGCACGAGCAGCGCCTCTCCGGAGGGCAGGATCACCCCATAGGGCTCCTGGGGTAAGCCACCGGGCCCGATGCCTCCGGCATAGAGCAGCACAAAGTCCTCGGGCGGTTCCTCATTTTCGTCGATCACTGCGGGGATCGCTCCATAAATATCCTCCATCGTACCATCTACGCGCAGGCCCCGAGGGCCCGCCCAGCCCGCGCTGCGGATATCCGCGCCGGTCAGCCGCGCAGGCGCGCCGGTGAATCGCAACGTAACGCCTCCCAACTCGAATATCTGCCCGCTGTCGCTTTCACTCCTGGCGGCGGTGGGTTCTTGCACTTTGGAAGCCTCCGTTCCGGCGCGATAAGGTCCGGCGATGAAGTCCCCGGCGCCTATGGGCGTGGAGGCATCCCAGCCCGGGCCAACCTGCAGCAGCTGGGACGCCGCCACCAAGGCTGCGCCCACGATAAATATCCCGCCTAGCACAAAGGATAGCCAACGCCTTTTCATCCGAATCCCCGCCTTATTCCTTAAATAAATGATCAAATACACCCTGTGCATTATATCACGCGCAAATGTGTTGCCGCTAGCGGCATTTTTCTGTTATAATGTAAGGTACCGGAGATGTATGGAGGAACGGCATGGTCGAGCAATGGGTTGCCCAAGCGATAGCGTTTATGACGGTGAACTGGCAAATCGTTGTCGGTATCATCGTGCTGCTGCTTGTGGGAAGCGGACTGCTGCAGGACCTGCGCGCCAGAGAGAATGTGCTCCAGTCCAAGTTGGAGCTGATGCAAAAATCCCTGCAAAAAGAGATGACCGGCATCCGCACCATGACGGAGGAACAGAGCGTACGCGACCGGGAGGTGTTCCAGGTCGGCCTGTACAACTTTAACGAGTCGGTAGCGCGGATCATGGGCGAGATGAACCGCACCCAGCAGGCCCAGTTCGATACGTTCAGCGGCCAGCTTTCCGCGGCCACGCGGGTCACCGAGGAGCAGATCGACAAAGTAAAAGACGTGGTAGACGAACGCTTGAGCCGTTTTGCCGACATGCTCAACGAGAGCATGGGCAGGCAAGGCCAGCGGCTGGAGGATGTGTCCCGCCGCTTGGATCAATCGGTGTCCGATAGCGGGCAGCTGATGGACGTAGTGCAGGGTTCGTTGGAAAAGAATCTGCAACAGATGCGGGTGAGCAATCAAACTCGCATGCAGCAGCTGCAATCCAAGCCGGATCAAAGCATGATGGAAACCTGTCTCAACGTGTCCGCCCAACTGGATCAGGCGGCGAGGGGGCTCAACGAGCTGCAGATGATGGCCGGGGGATCGCTGGACGTGAGCCGGGTGCTCAACCATCTCAAGATGCGCGGCCCCTGGGCCGAGGTGGGGGCCGAAGAGTTGCTGGACGCGGTGCTCTCGGTAAACCAATACCGGATGCAAGTATCCGTGCGGCCCCAAAGCGCGGAGAAGGCCGACTTTGTGGTGGTGCTGCCCGGCGCCCAAGAGGACGAGACCCGCCCGGTCTATTTACCCATCCTCACCGGCTTCCCGGTGCAAGAGAATCAGATGCTGATGTACGCCATGGAGCGCCAGGATCCCGCCGCGATTGAAGCCGCTTCCCGAGCGCTGGAGCAGGCCCTGCGCGCCCAGGCCTATCACATACGCGAAGCTTTTGTGGAGCCGCCCTTTACCACGGATTACGCTATTTTGTACTTACCCACCGAGGGCCTCTATGCCCAACTGGTGCAGGACAGCGCCCTGCGCGAGGAGTTGCAGCAGCAATACCGGGTGCTGCTTTCCGGCCCCTCCACCATGGCGTCGTTGCTGGGCAGCTTGCAAGCCGGCCTGCGCGCCCGTATGATGGAGCAGCGCGCCAAGGAATTGCGCGTATCCCTGGGCCGGGCCCGGGAGCGGCTGGACACGTTGCAAAATTCCCCTAGCGGCAGGCAGAGTCAAAGCCAAAGCTACCCCATGGATTGGAACCGGCCTGCCGAGGCAAGCCGCCCCCTATCCGAAGAGGCGCGGGTTTTGCTGGAAGCCGAGCGCAAGCGCTTTGAGCAGTTATTTGGTGGTAAGGAACCGCCCCCCCAGAGTGCCTTTGGGGATATGCCGGAGAAGGATGGGTGGGGTTAGATGACGAGCTTCAAAAAAAGAACGGAAAAATTTTGGGATTGGTTTCAAGCTAATGTTGATAGCCTCAACAAAGAAATGAAAGATAAAAACAAAGTCTTTGAAAGAATAAGGCGTGAATTAAATAAGGTTTTTATTAGTATACCGTTCTTAATTGGCGGTAACGATGGGGAAAATGAAATTACTCTTTCACCAGAAGGAAGTAGTAACTTATACTTCCTTTCCCGTTTTTGGAAGGAGCAATCCCCCCAAATAGCTGGTTGGAGTTTTTTTGATTATAAGCGGCCTAATATGGATATGGACTTTGCCATTTCTGTAAATGCTGCTTCAATTCAAATAGCAAAGGATGATATGTTCTTCCACCCTGTACTTGACACGGAAAACAAAAGAATCAATGTGCAAATATATTGTGAAGAAATACGCTCTGTTGCTGATGATGTGAAAATGACATACACTTTTCTTATGTTAGATGAATGTTTGGGTGAGGGGCGTACTGAAACGGCAATCGGGGAGATTGGTATCGCAGATGAGAAAACCCCAGAAATGTTGCCTTTTACTGAGTTGCATGCCTATATACAAAAGACTTTTGAGGACAATGAGTGGAATTTATTTGAAACGCCTATTGAATTGTTTGCGGGCTATCAATTACAACCACAAGAGGTCAAAAATAAATATAGGAAGGATGTTTATGTTGGCTATACTTGCCATATAGACTTAATCAATAGCAATTTGCAAGGAAAAGATGGTGCGATTAAATATATGCGTTCTGTTGGTGCAGAATATATATTTATCACATACGATAACACCGGTATTCCAAATGATGAAAAAGTCAATCATCGTGCAACCATTGAAGATAGGCTTATTTCGTTGCTGGACGCGCATAGATTGGGGTATCACATAGGCGGTGCAACTGGTATATATAAGTCATATATTGATTTGCTTGTGTTGGATATAGGCGAATTCCGAAAAGAAATCAACAAAGCGTCGAAGGATTTTGGCGTCAAAATGAAGGTCATACCTTTTTGATACATGCCTTCCATCGCGGCGGGTGTTTTTTTGCGTTGCCGTTCATATCAATAGAGGGGAAATGCGACGGGACGATATAGGCATCGTCTCCTACGGACGGTTACGCGTCATTCTGTAGGGGCGGATGCCCACATCCGCCCGTGGGTCTGAGCAGTTGGATTGGTGCGGGAGACAGAGCGGTCGCCCTACAGAGGAATGTTCGCACAATGCCGTGGGTCAAGTCAAAGAGCGGAGGGCAACGCGGTGAAACGAAGGTTAAACAGAAAGCGGCTCGTGCAGGGGGCCCGGCTGGCCGGGCTGCCCGAGGAGGTGCTCTTTGGCGTACCCAAGGTGGTGCTGGTGGGCGAGGAGCGTGTGCTGATCGAAAACCAAAAGGGCGTGTTGGAATACGGAGGCGATCGGATTCGTATACGCACCGATTCCGGCCTGCTGGAGATCGGCGGCGCGGAGCTGACCATAGGCCACCTGGGGAAGGGCGATTTGTTGGTGCAGGGAAAGATAAAGAGAGTTGAGTTTACGTGAAGCAAGAATCTGCCGCAGGCCACGAGGGGAAACGTTCTTTGCTTATCGGCCGGGTGAGCGTAAGAATCTCCGGCTTGTCGCTGGAGAAGCTGGTCACCCGGGCGTCGGAACAGGGGGTGGAGCTTTCGCGGGTGCGGCGGCAGGATGTGCGCACCCTCACCGCCACCCTGGCCGCCAGGGACTTGCCCGCCTTGCGCCGCATCGCCGAAGCGGTGGGCTGGCGGGTGGGCGTGGAGAAGGCCAGCTTGCTGAGGCGCTCGCAAAAGCTGCTGTCTTATCGGGCGATGTTGGCCTGCGGGGTGGCGGCTTTTTTAGCGTTGGTATGGATGGCCAACGCTTGCGTATGGTTTGTGCGGGTGGAGGGCGCAGGCGAATCCGTCGGCGAGGTGCGGGCTGTGCTGGCCGAGTGGGACATTCGGCCCGGGCGGCTGGCCGCTACCCTGGATTTGCAGGGCGTGCAGCGGGCGCTGGAGGCCAGGCTGCCGCGCATTGCCTGGATCGACGTGCGCCTGCGAGGGGTCACGGTGGTGGTGGAGTGCGTGCCCGCCAGGATGCCCACTCCCGCCACCTATGGAGGCGAACCCTGCGACATCGTCGCCTCCCGCGACGGTGTGGTGACCGGCATCACCGTGTATGCCGGGATCGCCAAGGTTAAGGTGGGCGACGCGGTGCGCAAGGGCCAGGTGCTGGTGGCTGGGGAGGAGCGAGCCGCCGACGGCGCGATCACACCGGTGGCGGCCCGGGCTCAGGTGCTGTCTCGGGTGTGGTATACGGGCAGCGCCCACATGCCGGTGACGGAAGATCACAGCACGCCTACCGGCGCCATCTGGGAGCGGCGGGTACTTTGTATGCCTTGGCTGCGGTGGAGTGGAACGCCCGAATCTCCCTTTGCTCAGCAGGACATCGATATTTGTCGCCAGGTGGTGGGCGGCGTGTTTGTGCCGGTATGGGTGCAGGAGGAACGTTATGCAGAAGTGACGCTGGATCCCGTGCCGCGGGACAGGGCCGAACTGGAGCGGGAAAGCGCGGCCCTAGCTGAGCAAAGGGCGCGGGAAACTATGCCTTTTCATGCGCAGATTCTTGACAAATGGGTAGAGTATAGTATGATAAAGGATAGCTATTTTGTGGCCGAGGTTGTGCTGGAGACGGTTGAGGATATCGCGCGGAGAGTAAGTGGTGAATAGTGCGCGAATCAGGTATCGCCATCTTCCGTAGGGGCGGATTCCATATCCGCCCCAAACGTGGTGTTCAAGGCGAAATTAGAACGGGCGAAAATGGATTTCGCCCCTACAATTAACGATTATAGGAGGGCCCTTTTGGCAGCATCAAGCATCGAACTAACCGGGGGATCACTGGAGGAATACCGCGCGCTGTTTGGCAACGGCGATTCCCATATCAGCCTGCTGATGCGGGAGACCGGCGCGCGCATCGCACTGGCCGACACCCGCATCATAGCCGAGGGGGACGAGCTTTCCGTGGCCCTGGCCACGGCTGTGATTGCTAAATTGTTGGACATGCTCCGGCGTCATGAGCCGGTGGACCGCAGCTTTATCCGCTACCTGGTATCCCTTGCCCGTGCGGGGGAGCTGGACCGGATCGACGACCTGCTAGCCGATGTGGTGATCACCAACCACCGGGGCAGGCGCATCCGCTGCAAGACGCTGGGCCAGCAGCGTTACGTGCAGTCCATCCGCAAAAACCTGCTTACCATCGGCGTGGGCCCGGCAGGCACAGGAAAAACTTATCTAGCCATGGCCATGGCTGTGTTGGCCCTGCGCAACAAAGAGGTGGAGCGCATCATTCTCACCAGGCCTGCGGTGGAGGCTGGCGAAAAGCTGGGCTTTTTGCCTGGCGACCTTACGCAAAAAGTCGATCCCTACCTTAGGCCGCTGTACGACGCGCTATTTGATTTGATGGGGCCCGACGCCTACCAACGCTTGCAGGAGCGAGGCGTGATCGAAATCGCTCCCCTGGCGTACATGCGCGGCCGCACATTAGCCAACGCCTTTATCATACTGGACGAAGCGCAAAATACCACCTCCGAGCAGATGAAAATGTTTTTGACCCGCATGGGCAGCCAGTCCCGCGTGGTGGTCACCGGCGACGTGACCCAAATCGACCTGCCCTCCGGGCGCATCTCCGGCTTGGTGGAGGCGATGACGGTGCTCAAGGAGGTGCCGGAGATAGGCGTCGTGGCCCTGACGCGCACCGACGTGGTACGGCACGAGATGGTGCTTTCGATTGTGGAGGCGTACGAGAAAATGGAAAATTGAAAATGGAAAGTGGAAAATGAAGGGGGATGGCGATGCGAAAAATCTTGCTCAAAAGCGGGCGGTGGACGGCTTGGTTGCTGTGGGGCGGCGTGACCGCCCTGATCGCCTTGCTGTGCATCACCGTGGTGTCCCCCGAGCGGTACGACCTGCGGGCCGGCGACATCGCCAAGCAGACCATCACCGCCAGCAAGGACGTGGTGGACGAGGTGACCACCCGGCAACGCCAGGATGCGGCGGCCAACCAGGTGCATGTGGTGTCGTACAAGGATGAGTCGGTGGCCGGGGAGGTCATCCGCGCCTTGTACGCCGCGTGCAACGAGATTCGCGCCGTGAGGCAGTTGGGGCAGGATATCCTTGAGACCTTGGGAGGGGAGGAGCCTCCCGATGCCGACGCCTTCACCGAACAGGATCTGCGAGACGCCGGGGCCCTCATCCCCTCGGTGCCGCTGAAGGACGAGCAGTTGCGCGTGCTGATGGCGGTATCCGGTGAAGCCCTGGAAAGCTTGTGCCAGAACCTGGTGGCCAGCGCCCGCACCGCCCTGGACGCATCCATACTGGAGGGCGAGGTAGACAAGGCTATCTCCAACATACAGCCCTTGGTGACGTACAATACCTCCTCTTCCTTGTGGGCGAATGTGGCCCGGCCTGTGTTAGAGGCTTGCTTGCTGCCCAATATGCTGGTAGATCAGGAGAGCACCGAGGCCAACCGCCAGCGGGCCCGTGAGGAAATGGAGCCCACGGTGTACAAGCAGGGGCAGAACATCGTGGTGGCAGGAGAGAGGGTCACGGTGGCCCAGTTGGGCATGCTGAACGCCCTGGGCCTCATCCAAGGCACCCAGTACGACGCTTTGCTGTATCTGGGCGTGGTGCTGTTGGTGTCGCTGCTGATGGGCGGGCTTTACCTTTTCCTTTGGCTGTTTGTGCCCGAGCTGCTGGCATCTGTCGCTAAGCAGGTGCTCATGCTGCTGATCCTGGCGCTAGGGCTGGGGTTATGTGCCGGTTTCCAGCAGCTGGCGCCCCAGGTGCTGCCGGTAACGCTGGGCGCGCTGCTCACAGCTATCTTGCTGGGCGCTAGGGCGGCCATGGGCGTCAACCTGGTGCTCTCCCTGCTGGTGGGCTTGCTGGCCATCCGGGGCAACGTGGCGGACTCGCCGCAAACCATGGCGGTGCTGGTGATGGGTATGCTGGGCGGCCTGGTGGGCATCTGGGCGGTGCACAAGCGCGCGCCTCGCAGCAAGGTGCTGCTTTCCGGCGTGTTGATCGGCCTTACCTACGCTCTCACCTTGTTTGCAGCCGGTATCGTAACCAACAACGACCTGCGGGTGGTAGCCACCCTATCGGGCTATGCGATGCTGGCCGGGATCATCTCGGCTGTGCTCTGTGTGGGTATACAACCCGCGCTGGAAGTGATGTTTAACCTGGTGACGCCTTCCAAACTCACCGAACTTTCCAACCCCAACCAGCCCCTGCTGCGCAGGCTGATGATCGAGACGCCGGGCACCTATCACCACTCCATGGTGGTGGCTAACATTGCCGAGGCCGCCGCCGAAGCCATCGGGGCCAATCCGCTGCTAGCGCGGGTGGGCGCTTACTATCACGACGTGGGAAAACTCAAGCGGCCCGGCTATTTTAAGGAAAACCAAAGCGGTGAAAACCCCCACGACCGCATCGATCCGCGGGTATCCACCTCTATCGTGCTGGCCCATGTGCGCGACGGTGTGGCCTTGGGCCAGCGATACCGCCTGCCCCTCCAGGTGCTGGACATCATCGCCCAGCATCACGGCGATACCCCCGTGCTGTACTTCTTTAACAAAGCGCAGCAGATGAAGGCCGATGAAGGGCAGCCGGTGGATATCAAAGAGTTTCGGTATCAGGGTCCCAGGCCCCGCACCGTAGAGGCCGCCCTGGTGATGCTGGCCGATACTGCCGAGGCCGCCGTCCGGGCCATACAAGACCCCAGCCTGGAAAAGGTGGAGCATACCATCCGCGGGCTGGTGAAAAACAAGCTGGAGGACAACCAGCTCAACGAAACGCCCCTCACCTTCCGCGATCTGGATCATATATGCGACGCATTCATCAAGGTGCTGGGCGGCGTGTTTCACGAACGCATCGAGTATCCGGCTCTCGAGCCCGAAGAGCAAACATGAGGATCGAGTGGCGCGTGGATGTTGATCCCCGGCTGCCTGATTGGGGGGCGGAGCGGGCGCTGCTGGAGGGGGCGGCCCGGGCGGCGCTGGGCGCGGCGAATCTGCCCGGCAGATACCAAGCCTGCGTGGTGCTGACCGACGATGCGGGCATCCGGGCGCTTAATCTCCAAACACGCGGCATGGATTCAACCACGGATGTTTTGTCCTTTCCGCAGATCCATTTTCCGTGGGATGCCAAACAGCTGCGCGCCCTGTTGGATCCGGACACCGGTTGCCGGCATCTTGGCGATGTGGTGATCTCGGTGGAGCGCGCCCGGGCCCAGGCCGATCAATATGGGCATAGCTTGCGGCGTGAGTTGGGGTACCTGCTGGTCCACGGCATGTGCCATCTGCTGGGGTATGATCATGTGCGGGATGAGGATAAGGCGCGCATGCGCGCAGCCGAAGAAGCTGTTATGGCGCGGGTTGGGCTGACGCGAGAATCCCTCCACCGCTGCGGCGGTCCCCCTCCCTTTAACAAGGGAGGTAGGGGTTAGGAACAGAAACTTCGCTAGAATCCCTAACCCCCCTTGTTAAAGGGGGGAGGGCCACCGCAGTGGCGGGGGGATTCCAAGCAGCGAGTGCAGAATACTATCAAAGGAGAATCCCCAATGAACGACGAGAAAATGCTGGAACTAGCGCGCCAAGCCATGGAAGGCGCTTACGTCCCCTATTCGAAGTACCAGGTGGGGGCCTGCCTGCTGGCCGAGGACGGCCGCGTATTTACCGGCTGCAATATCGAAAACGCCTCCTACGGCGCTACGATATGCGCCGAGCGTACGGCGGCGGTAAAGGCGGTGTCCGAGGGGGCGCGGCGTTTTGTGGCCATCGCCATCGCGGCCCGCGGGTCGGCGCCCTATCCCTGCGGCGTGTGCCGCCAGGTGCTCAACGAGTTTGGGCCCCAAATGCGCGTGCTGGTGACCTGGGATGATCAGCATAACGATCAATTTGTTGAAAAAACCACGCTGGACGCGCTGCTGCCCAACAGTTTCGGGCCGGAAAGTTTGGGAGAAAAGGCATGACAGAGAAATTTCATTCCGGCTTTGTGGCCGTTTTGGGCCGGCCCAACGTGGGCAAATCCACGCTGGTCAACGCTCTGGTGGGCGAGAAGATAGCCATCGTGTCCGACAGGCCCCAAACCACCCGCAACCGCATCATGGGCGTACGCTCCGAGCCGGGTGTGCAGATGGTGTTTTTGGATACGCCGGGCCTGCACAAACCCCGCACCAAGCTGGGTGAATTTATGGTACGCAGCGCCAAGGGCGCACTGGAGGGCATCGACGCTCTGGTGGTGATGGTGGACGCCACCCAAATCGGCGGGCAGGATCGCCAGTTGTTGGCGGATTTGGCCAAGGAGCCTGTGACCCGCGTGCTGGCTCTCAACAAGATCGATTTGCTGGGGGAGGACATGATACTGGCCGCCCTGGCCGATCTGGCGGAGGCGGGGTACGATCACATCGTGCCCATCAGCGCTGCCACGGGCCGGGGTTTGCCGGAGCTGCTGACCGTGCTCCGGGGCGCGCTGCCCCAGGGCCCGCGCTACTTTCCCGACGATATGGTGACCGACCAGCCCGAGCGGGTGATCTGCGCCGAGATCATCCGGGAGAAGGCCCTGGTTCGCCTGCGGGAAGAGGTGCCCCACGGCATCGGCGTGGAGATGATGGCCATGCAGCCCCTGAGCGACAGCCTGACCGAGATTCACGCCACGATCTACTGTGAGCGCCCGTCACATAAGGGTATACTGATCGGCAAACAGGGCGCCATGCTTAAGGCCATCGGCACCGCGGCGCGCCTGGACATCGAAGGGCTGCTGGGCGTGCGGGTATCGCTGCAGCTGTGGGTAAAGGTACGGGAGGATTGGCGGAACCGGGCCGACGATCTGCGCACGCTGGGGTATGAATAATGTGGGCATCGTCCCCTACAGGGTGTCTTGCCGTTTTCTGTAGGGGCGATCGCCCCCGATCGCCCGTGGGTATCGGCGGTTGCGTGACATGCGGGCGACCGAGGGCGGTCGCCCCTACAACGGGGGCGGGCGCACAATGTGCGCCCCTACGGATTAGGGCGTTCTTTTGTAGGGGCGATCATTGATCGCCCGCCGCTCTTTGCCAAATCCCAATAGGAGAACACCATGCCAAGCATCACCACCCAAGCCATCGTGCTGCGCCGCGTGAATTATCGGGAAAACGACCGCATGCTCACGCTCTTTTCGCCCACCCTGGGCCGCATCGACGCCGCCGCAAGGGGCTGCCGAAAAACCAAGAGCGCCCTGGGCGGCTCCACCGAATTGTTTTGTTCCGGCGAATACCAATTTCATCAAAACAGGGATCGCTACACCCTCACCGGCTGCGCGATCCAAGAGAGTTTTTATCCCCTGCGCGAGGATTACGACCGGCTGGTGTACGGCGCGTATTTACTGGCCCTGTGCGAGGCCTCGGTGCAGCCTGGCGAGGAGCATCCCGAGCTGTACGCGCTGCTGCTAAGCGCGTTGGCGCGGCTGGCTTACGGCGCGTCGACCCAGTCGCCCGCCGCGCTCACCGTGGTATTTTTATTGCAATTCGCCGAAAGTCTGGGTTACCGGCCCCGGCTGGACGCCTGCGCCCATTGCGGGATCGTGCTGCCGAAGGAAGGGCTGGCCCGCTTTAGCGCGCTGGCGGGAGGCACGCTGTGCCCGGCCTGCGGCGTGGCCGCCGAGCTCATCGGGGCCGATACGCTGCGGTTTTTGCGTGACGCCCAACGCACCGGATTCGATTGCGATTTGAGCGTTTGCGCCGTAATCCAAAACGATGCTGTCCGGTGCATGCGCGCTTATTTGGAGAGCCGGGTGGAGCGTACGATCAAGGCGGCGAAGTTATTGCCGGGGGAGAAAAGCGATCGTATTTGAATGGATGGACCCAAAAAAACGCTGGGTCTTTTTTTATTTTTGTGCAAATTCCCCAACGGTTGCCTGCCGCCAATTGACAGTGTAGCATAGAGGTTTCGTGTGAAAAATACGCCTGAAAAAAAACGGGAGGTGACGAAACATGCAGATGGGCAACAGTAGCCCTGGTACCAGCAACGTGAGCGTGCCCGAGGCCCGCGCCGCTTTGGACTCCATGAAGTTTGAAATCGCGCGCGAGTTGGGCATCAACCTCAAGCAGGGCTACAACGGCGACCTGACCTCGCGGGAGAACGGCTACGTAGGCGGCTACATGGTCAAGCGCATGATCGAACAGGCCGAGCGCCAAATGGCCGGGAAGTAACCGTCTCCAAACCAAAATCATCATTAATTGTGGAGGAATGACAGGCATGTACAACTTTGGCCAAAATCAATCCCAGGGATCCAGTTCCAACCGCGCTGTGGTGCCCGAAGCAAAGCAGGCGCTTTACAACATGAAGTTCGAAATCGCCAACGAGCTGGGCATCAACCTCAAGCAGGGCTACAACGGCGATCTGCCCAGCCGGCAAGCCGGCTACATCGGCGGCTACATGGTCAAGCGCATGATCGAGCAGGCAGAGCGCGCCATGAGCGGCAAGCAGCAGTAACTTTGATGACGCCTAGGTTCGCCGGGTAGGCTTACCAAAAAAGAGGCGCGTTATGCTAGCGCATAATGGGCCTCTTTTCTGTATGATGCGACACTGAAATCGCTGAAAACGGGACGCCGAGGGCGGCGTCCCCTACAATGGGAATGCATGCGCTGATGGGTGAACATGGCCGAAATTCTGTAGGGGACGCCGCCCTCGGCGTCCCGTGCGTTTCACGATGCGACCAGGCATCGCGGGCCGATGTGGGCATCGGGCCCTTACAGTATCACGGCCTCTCAGGCCATACGCCGTCTAGCGGGTCATCCTGGGCCGGGGGTGGCGTGACGATGGGGGTATCGGCGGGCGTTTCATCCGGGTCATCAGTAGGTTCGGGGATTTCTGTCACTGTTGGCGGTTCAGGGGGCAGGGGCGTCATGGGCCTTGCGTCGTATACCGTGTACCCGCCCTGGGAAAATACGCTTTCGAACAGCGCGTCGAAGGCCTCCTGGTCGGTTCGTTGGTCGCTGCGTTCGTAATCGCCCAGCAGGATGTAGTCCACACCGTAGCGCTCCAACACGTCCAGATTTTCGGCGGGATCAGCATAGAAACGCAGGCAATCCCGCCGTTGTTCAGCGTAGCCCAGTCCATGGAAGAACAGATAAAGATCCGTGCCGCACACGATGCGCCGCCCAGCCAGCGCGGCCACCGGGTTTACATGGGTCTCTCCGGTGATAAAGAGGGCGTCGGGCGGGGTCTCGCGCTCCACAAAGTCGGCGGTGGCTACGGCGTCAGGGGTGAAGAGCTGGTAATCGCTTACCACCTCCCGTGCGATGCTCAGCCCGCCAGAGGCCGCCGACACGACCACAAAAGCCGCCGCTAGCACCCAGCGGCCCCGCAGGCCCGCCAGCCGGTCCCACAGCTGGCCCGCGTAGTTGGCCACCAGCAGCGCGCCGATCATGTACCACACGTAAAACAGCTTGTTGTTATCGTACTCATTGGTTTGGAAGAGCACCACCTCGGCCACCACAAAGATGGCGAATGCCCCCGAAGCCAGAAGCGCCCGCTGCCGGTTGGCGTCCAGCAGGGCGCAGAGCAGCAGCACAAAGGCTGGGCCCACGTTTTTGATCCAGAACCACAAATACCCGTCGATCATGCCCCGGTTGCCGCTGTTGTTGACCCAATTGAGCTGGATGCGCAGCGAGCCGCTGTCCAGGGTTTGGGGGAAAGCGAAGGAGAGCAGTTGTGGCAGGGCCAGGGCCAGGGCGAGAACCAAGTACAGCGCGCTGCCGAGAAGCAATGGCCCGATGATCTCTTTGCTTTTTTCTTTGTAAAGCAGTATGCCCATCACCACAACGAATGCAACCGGTACCAATGCAAGGGAATAATGCAGATACACTGATGGGAACGCGGGTACAAATTCGGGCAGCAACCGCAATGCTAGCACAATAGCAAACAGATACAGCACACTGCCCAAAACCCACCACCACAAAGCCCTTCGATTATGAATCTGGTGTATCAGCGCGCAAATGACCCACCCCGCGCTGCACAGCCCCAACGCCAAAAAGGAATGGGTGTGCACAAGGGGCAGCGCGGCGGCGAATATCGCCGTGAGGAAAAACTGGCGTTTTCGCCGGGTTTGGATGGCCGAACGCAGCAGGTAGAGGGCGGGCAAAAGCAGCGTCCACCCGCCCAGCAGGGTGCGCTGGGGGATCATCAGGTCGGCGATTACGTTGGACCAGCGCAGGTTCAACTCCGGCTGATTGGCAGGGGTTTTGTAAAAGCCGGTGAAGATGTCGGCGACCTGGGAAAAATCTCTGCCAGCCATGTCGAAGGGGTATAGAAAACCCAGCCCGCCGTTTATGAAAAACAGCGTCATCGCCAACACCGTGAGCCACCGGCGGGGGCCCAGGGACGAGCGGGCCAGCAGCAGATAACCCGTAAACACCAGGGCCATCATCAGGGCGCCGGGCACGATGATCGCCCAACGGAGGGGCAGGTCAAACAGCAGCAGGGAGGTGCTCAGGGTGTTGACCAGGAAGGGATAGGAGAGCCGGGCGCCGGGCAGGATGGAATACTCGGGCGGAAAAGCCGCGTTGCGTAGGCTGGTGGCGATGCCCAGGTGCAGGTTGAGGTCGCCGTAGGTGGATTGCCCCACGTGGTAAGCGCCCTCCACCGGGCGCAGCACGTGGGTGTGCTGCAAATATCCGCCCAACACGCAAAGAGGCAGCGCCGCGCCCAGCCACAGCACGGCGATGCGGGTATCCTCTTGGTTCCAACGGGCCACAGGCTGGCGATCCTTCGCCCAAAACGCGATGAGCATCAGCCCCCCCAGCGCGCCCAGGGCATACAGGTGGGCGTCTTGGCCAAAGGTGAAGGCAAAAGCAAACAGCGCGGGCAGCCACATCATCAGCAGCACGCCCAGGGAACAGCCCAGCCAGATTCGCACCACGGGCCGCTTCCTGGGCAATTGCCAGCGAATGATCACACAGCCTGCCAGCAGGTAGAACAAAAGCATGGCGATTGCGAGCATGGGAGACTCCTTTTTGGAAATTGAGAATTGAGAATGGAGAATTGAGAATTAGGGAGGCGACGTTTTTTGTAGGGGCGGCCCTGTGTGGCCGCCCTTGCCCTTGTAGGGGCGATCATTGACCGCCCGCCGTCCTTGCATCGGTGGGGAACGGGCGGGCAAACCCCGCCCCTACGGCGAACCGGTTTTGTAGGGGCGGCGTTTGGCCGTCCCTACGTCAAAACGCCCCGTTCACGAATGCCAACAACAACTCGCCGCCTTGCTCCATGTCCCGCATGTCCAGGGTTTCGGTAGCCGAGTGCACATAGCGGGTGGCGACGGAAAGGGTGCCCGAGGGCACGCCGGCGCGGGACAATTGAATGGCTCCGGCGTCGGTGCCGCCGAAGGTGAGCACTTCGAGTTGATAGGGGATATTTTTCGCGTTGGCGGCCGCGATCATAGCGTCCCGTACCACCGGGGAGCTGATGGAGGCGCGGTCCATGATCTTGATCGCCGGGCCTTTACCCAGCTCCATGGCCATCTTGGGTTTGACGCCGGGCACGTCACCGGTGGCGGTGACATCCAGCGCCACGCCGATATCGGGCTCCACCGTGTAGGCGGCCACCTTCGCCCCCCGAAGGCCCACTTCCTCTTGGGTGGAGAACACGCCCACGATTTCGTTGGGGCAGTCCTTTGCGTTGAGCAGGAGCCAGGCCAGCAGGGCGCAGCCCGCCCGGTCGTCCATGGCCGGGGCGGCGATGCGATGTTCACCCAGGGCTACCGGGGCGGCGGCGTACACCGCCACATCGCCGATGGATACACGGGCCAGCGCCTCCTCCCGGGTGGACGCGCCGATGTCGATGTACAGGTGGCGCATCTCCGGGTCGCCGGTGATGTCCTCTTCCGCGCCGATCACGCCGGACACACCATTGGAAAACACCACGGGCTGGCCCAGGGAGCGGTTGATCCGTACCCCGCCCACGCTGCACACCCGCAAAAAACCGTGCTCGTCGGCGTCGATCACCAACAGGCCGATGTGATCCATGTGGGCGCTGAACATGATACGCTTGCCCGCGCCAGCTTTTTTTGCTTTCTTGACGGCGATCAGGTTGCCCATCACGTCGGTGTGGATCTCGTCCACATGGGGACGGAGAAGATCGGTCAACCAGGAGGCCACCGCTTCCTCCCGGCCGGTAGCGCCGTGAATTTGCAGCAGGGGCAGCAGGATATCCCGCATGGAGCGGCTCATATTACACATCTCCCTTCAAAAGTGGGTTCTTCTTTGCAAAGGCTTCCAAGCAAGCCACCAGCAGCGCCTGCTGGGCCGCGATATCGTCCAGATGGGCGGTGGAGGCCGCCGAATGGATGTAGCGGCAGGGAACCGAAAGCACCGCGCAGGGCACGCCTCGACCAGACTTGTGGATGGCCCCCGCGTCGGTGCCGCCCGCCACGTATTGTTTGTGCTGCCAAGGGATGCTACGGGCATCGGCAACAGCGCGCACCGCATTCAACAACCCCGTGTTGGCGATGGCGCTGCGATCCATCATGCTGATGGCTACGCCCTTGCCCTGGCGGGTGACCTGCAGGTGGGGCGGCACATCGCCCAGGTCGTTGCAGGTGGTGCCTTCCAGTATCAGGGCCAAATCAGGCGCCACACGATAGGCGGCGATGGTAGCGCCCCGCAGGCCGACTTCTTCTTGCACGGTAAAGGCGCAGGTGAGTTTGCCCGGATAGCGGGCCGTCTCCAGGGCGTGGAGCATAGCCAGGCAGCCCACCCGGTCGTCCAGGGCTTTTGCTTTGACCCGGCGGTCGCCAAACTCCACGTAGGGACTGTCGAAGGTGACAAAACTGCCGGGCGGGCACATCTCCTCAGCCTTGGCTTGGGTGCTGGCGCCCACGTCCACGTAGATGGAGTCATAACGCAGCACCGTATCCATATCAGAGGCGCTTTGCAGGTGAATGGCCTTGGCCCCAATCACTCCCGGTATTGCAGAAGGCCCCACCAGTACCCGCTTGGAGATCACCACACGGGGATCCACCCCGCCCACCGGCTGGATGCGCAGCAGGCCGGCATCGGTGGCGGACATCACGATAAACCCTACTTCGTCCATGTGGGCCGCCAGCATGATATGGGGCTTGGAGGCGTCGCCCCCGTCCCGGGCGGCGATCAGGTTGCCCATGGTGTCCACCAGCGCCTCGTCGCACAGCGGGGCGACAGCCTCGCGCAATGCATCCCGCACCGCGCCTTCGTCGCCGGACACGCCGCGCAGGGCGGTCAGTTCTTTTAACAGCATAGCGTGTCCCTCCAGTCCGCCTGCAATGAAGCAAGGTACGCGGCCAGCAACCGCGCCGCTTCCTTGAGCGTGGTGGTGGAGCAGGTCTCCACCGTGGTGTGCATGTACTTTAGCGGCAAGGACATCAGCGCCGTGGGCACACCGGCCCGTGAGATTTGCACCACCTCGGCGTCGGTCCAGGTGGAGCTGGGGCAGATGTCCACCTTGGTTTCCACCCGGTGCTCGGTGGCGGCCTTCAGCAGGGCGTCGGTCAGCTTGGGGTGCAGGTTGGGCCCCTTCGAAAATATCACTTTGTCCAGGGGATAGGTTTCGCCGGGTTTGCAGTCGGGCATGGCGCCGTGGGTTACGTCGATGGCGATACCGATGTCCGGGTCGATGGTATAACACGAGGTGAGCGCACCCCGGGAGCCCACTTCCTCCTGGGCGGCGCACACGTAGTAGATATCGGCCGCGTGGGGGAGATTGGCCAGCTTTTCGGCGGCCAGCAGCATGATGGCCACGCAGGCCCGGTCGTCCATGGTCTTGCTGGCTACGTGATCACCGGCCAGTTTGGTCAATGGGCCCACCAGTTGCACCCGGTCGCCGATGTTCACCCGTTCTTTTACGTCCTCCATGGGCAGTCCCAGGTCGATGAACAGGTCTTCGCGCTTGTAGTTTTTCTTGCGGTCCTCGTCGGTGAGCAGATGGGGCGGCATCGCGCCTACGATGCCCACCAACGGGCCTTGTGCGGTCAGCACGCGCACCTCGCCGCCGGGCAGCACCCGGGGGTCCACGCCGCCCATTTGGGTAAAGCGTACACAACCGTCTTTTTCGATGCCGGTAACGCACAGGCCGATCTCGTCGATGTGAGCGGTGACGTACACCTTGGGCCCTTTACCAGTGCCCGGCTGCCGCGCGATCATGTTCTGCATGGCGTCCACGTCGGCTTCCGCGCAATGGGGCGCGAATTGCGCCCGCAGCCACGTTGCCACGGGCAGTTCGTTGCCCGGCAGGCCGGGCTGTTCCACTACCTCCCGCAGGAATTGCTCCAAATCCAAAGGGATTCCCCCTTTTTTCATTATGTAGGACAGTATAGCATAAAAAAACCAAAAGAAAAATACCTACGGGCTTGCGCAGGCAAGGTATTTGCTATATATTGCAGTTGTCGAAAACGAGAACCGCTTGTAGTGTCAGCTACAGGCGGTTCACTTACTTCTTGTTGTGCTTTGAAGCCGCAATCAAGAGGCTGATCACAGTCAGAACTACCTTGCTGGCAGTATACCATAGGGTGAAGGTATGTGCAAATCTGCACCTTTGCGATGGAAAATGTTATTCATCTATATGCAATTATTTTCCAGCATCCATCTATATGAGGTGATCATTTTATCATATATGGATTTCACCCTGCCTATAGCCGAATCTTGGAGATAACCTGCCCAATGCAAGTAAGTGACAAAAACAGTGGACATATTGCATTCTATATCAAGATTTACGATTGGAATAGTCCTGCCTGTATAAAATGAAAATCTTTCGCAATAATGTTTTTTTATTGCTTTTTCGTGTATGTCTATGCCCCAGTCATAACCGATGCTGATAAAAAACGATACTTCGGCCATGCTCCCTAATTCACAATTTTGCCAATCGACTAATATCATTTCGTTATTATCGTCCAACAAACAATTGTTCGGATAAAAATCCCCATGGATAAAACAATCCCTATGCGCCTGAATGAAGTCCATTATGAAGTTAAAATTCTGGGTTATGTGTTCAAAGGTCGATTTATTGATGTTGTGCTTATCCATAATGCAAGCCCAATCTGCATATGCCTTTTCTAGTGCATCAGTAGCTGGCGGTATGAAGGGTTCGTTATTCATATTCATTTTATTTATAAAGACATCGCTTTTGCTGTGCACTTGGGCAATGATGTCAGCAGCTGATAATTGGCGCGGCAAATCCCACTCGGCAATGGCAATATCCCTATACTTTTTCAAAAGAATCAAGATACCCAAAGTTTTATGCTTTTCGGCATGTATAACTTCTGGCAAATACTTAAAGTCTAAATTACTGGATGCAGTATAAAAATTATACTCCCTTATGCCTAATTTTTGCATGGCTACCGTATCATAATTCTTCAATATAAAATCGCCGCATACACTATTGATTTCAAATAAAGATGCACCGCTACCGCCCTTATCAAGTTTGCATATTGTGGCGCCTTTGTCTATGATATTGCTGTGCTTTAGGTGTTCCAACAACAGGTCAATCATGTAACGCACAAAACCCTCTCTTCAGATCATTTCGCTGCTTCCTGCGCAACGGCAATTTTATTGCCGCCGGGATCAAGAAACCAAAAAGCATACGCGCCCCAGGGTTTCCTTTCGGGCGGCGCGACGATCTTGATATCGGGGATTTCCCGCAACAGCCGCTCATACAGCGCGTCAATGTCCCCATCGGTGAATTGCAGCCAGGTGTTTTTTTCTTTTGCCATCGTCACATCGCCCGGATCATACACGCTGATCTTGCTAAATGCGTAATGGCTGCCTTCCACAAACGGCTCTTCCTGCAAGATAATCTTATAAAAATCCGCGAGACGGGGCGCGTTGTCGGTTGTAATGCATACGCCGCAAAACCGCATAAAACAGCCGTTCCTCTCCTAAACCCTACTCCCTAGCCCCTAATCCCTAACGTCACTTCCACACCATCTCAATCATCGGGCTGTAATCCTCCACCTCAACCCGCGTGATGTCCGCGCCCAAGTCCCGCAGCTTTTCCTCCAAGCGCTCATAACCCCGGTCGATATAGTGCACGTTGGCGATTTCGGTGACGCCTTCGGCCATCAGGCCGGCGACAACCAGCGCCGCCCCCGCCCGCAGATCCGTGATGTACACCGAGGAGCCGAACAGCCCGGTGACGCCCTCGATGATGGCCACCCGGTCCACGATGCGGGCGTTGGCCCCCATGCGCCGAATCTCTTCTAAGTGACGGAAACGCTGCTCAAATATGTTTTCGGTCACCATGCTGGTGCCACGGGCGGTGCACAGCAGCGTGGAGGCCGGTTGCTGAAGGTCGGTAGGGAAGCCGGGGTACACTTGGGTCTTGAGGTTGATGGCCCGGTGGGCGCCGTTGGAGCGCACGCGGATATAGTCGTCGCTTTCGTCCACATGGGCGCCCAGTTCCAGCAGTTTGGCGGTGAGGGCGTCCATGTGGGTGGGGATGCAGCCCCGGATGGTGACATCGCCATGGGAAGCCACGGCGGCGATCATCAGCGTGCCGGTTTCGATCTGATCCGGGATCACGGCGTAGCTGCAGCCCCGCAGCCGCTGTACGCCCCGGATGCGGATGATGTCGGTGCCCGCGCCCTTGATGCGTGCGCCCATGCTGTTTAAGAAGTTAGCTAAGTCCACGATGTGGGGTTCCTTGGCGGCGTTGTAGATGGTGGTGTTGCCCACGGCCCGGGCGGCGGCCAGCATCACGTTGATGGTGCCGCCCACCGTTACCATGTCAAAAAACACATCGCCCCCGCGCAAACCGTCGGCCTGGGCGTGCACGTTGTCGCCATGACATTCCACATCGGCCCCTAGGGCCCGAAAACCCTTGATGTGCTGATCGATGGGCCGGGGCCCCAGCATGCAGCCGCCGGGGAAGGGGACTTCAGCACGCCCCAAGCGGCCCAGCAACGCGCCTACCAAGTAATACGAAGCGCGCATGCGTTGCGCCAGGCGCGCCGGCACACGGTGGCCCTCCACGCCGCGGGGATCGATGCGCAGGGCACCCTCTTCCAGCTCTACCCTTGCGCCCAGGAAGGTGAGTATGCGCATCAACACGTGTACGTCGTCGATATCGGGAAGGTTCTCAATCACGCAGGGTTCGTCGCTCAGCAACGCCGCAGGGATGATGGCTACGGCGGTGTTTTTGCCGCCGCTTACGCTGGTTACGCCCTCTAAGCGGTTGCCGCCTATGATTTGCAGCTTGGGAACCAGGATGGGGCTTGAAGCCATGACCATGTAGCCGCACCACCTCCTTATCCCGATTGCATTGTTTGTACATTCCTTAACAAACACTTCATATTGTATTATACACCCATGGGATGCCGTTGGCAACAGGCAAGGTTCATGGTATACTATATTCAAGAGTGTGCCCATATGGAGGGATGCTCATGTGGATGGTTGTGCATATGGCGAGGAGCCGGGCTGCCGCCCAAGAGATTTGCGATTGCTTAACCAAGGAAGGGTTGCTGGTACGCCTTCATCCTGTGTGCCGGTCGGTGGCGACCCAAGAGAATTTTTACGAAGTGCGGGTGCTGGAATCCGAGATGCGGGAGGCCCGCAGCATTCTGCTGGAAAGAGGCCTGTGATTCGCGCCTTCGGCGCGTCATAGCATATGGCAGGCATTCTTGTAGGGGCGAAATCCATTTTCGCCCGTCCTGAGTCTATCCGCCCTGAACGCCGAAAATCGGGCGGATATGGAATCCGCCCCTACGGAAGGCGCGCCGTTCTGCAATTTAAGTCGTTAAGGAGGAGCAAGGTGTTGGATACAGATTTGCCCCAGCGCCGCATTGGCATATTGACATCGGGAGGCGACGCGCCCGGCATGAACGCCGCCGTGGGGGTGGTGGGCCGGGCCGCCGCGCGCCGCAAAATGACGCTGGTGGGCATCAAGCGGGGCTATAACGGCCTGCTGTTTACCGACGCGACCAAGGACGACTTCATCGAAGAGTTGCGCTTGGAGACCATTTTGGACATCGCCGATCAGCCGGGTACCTACCTGCGCACCGCCCGCAGCAAGGAGTTTATGCTGCCTGAGTACCGGCAAAAGGCCGCCGATAACGTGCGCGCCCTGGGCTTGGACGGGTTGGTGATCATCGGCGGCGACGGAAGCTTTAAGGGCGCGTTGGATCTGTGTCGGCTGGGCATCCCCTGCATCACCATTCCAGGTACCATCGACAACGACTTGAATTATACCGACATGACCCTGGGGTTCGACACGGCGGTAAACTGTTGCGCCGACGCCATCCGCTCCATCCGCGCTACCTCCCGCTCCCACTGCCGCCCGGCCGTGGTGGAGGTGATGGGCCGCCATTGCGGCGACATCGCCCTGCGGGCCGCGGCCTGCACCGGCTCGGAGATCGTGCTGGCGCCCGAGATGCCCTGGTCTGTCGATCAGGTGGCGGACAGGCTCAACTACCAGATCGCCAAGGGCAACCTGCGCGTGACCGTGGTGGTGGCCGAGGGCGCATACCGGGATTCCATGGAGCCCTTTGACGTATACGGCTTTTTGCACAACTTCCCCGGCGCGCCCAAGGCATGTTACCCCGATGAGCCCATGACCGCTGTGCGCCTGGCTTCGATTCTAAAGCGCAAGTGCGGCATGGCCGAGGCCCGCGCCACCGTGCTGGGTTACGTGCAGCGCGGCAACCAGCCCACGGCCTACGACGCCGCCTTCGCTTGCGAAGCGGCCAATCTTGCCGTGAAGCTGATGAGCGAGAACCTGGCCAAGCTGGATGCGGGCGAACCCATCGAGCATTACGCCGTGGGCGTGCGCAGGGGGAAAATCAGTTATCTGCCCATTGAAGAGGCTTTGCAGAAGAAGCAGAAGTTTAACAAACGGCTGTATAAGATCATCAACAATCAGGAGTAGTGCGGGCTGGATTGCACATCTTCGCGTCCGTATGCCATCAGGAAATTTATTTTGCCAGTATCTTTTTTAGCCTCGCATAGCGGGGCAGGGAGCGCTCCGTGGGGCACTCGGGCATACCCTGGATCAGCGGCAGCACGTAGTCCACAAACTCCTTGGTGACGCCGCGCCCGCCGGGCAGGATCCACTCCATCGGCACCTTCTTTTCGTAGTTGGCTACCTCGCTGAGGGGCAGCAACTTGGTGGTGCAGGTGTATTCGTCCCCGCATCGGGTGCAGTCGAAAGCCACCATCTTGCCGGTCTCCCCGGCGATGGCAGCCAGCACTGCGGTTTTGCCCGCCAGGAAGGCCTCCTCCACGTCGGCTTTGGCAGCAAGATGGGCCCCGGCGCGCTGCAGCAGGCTCAGTTCGATGCCGCGCACCTTCGCGCCTGTCCGGCCCTTGATCACGCTGGCCAGATACACTGCCAGCCCGCCCAGCTGGGCATGACCAAAGGAGTCCTTCTCACCGGCCGCGTTGGAGCCGTATTCGGAGATCAACTTCCCATCCTTGTCGTGGATGCCTTCAGACACCGCCACCAGCACCTTACCCTTGGCTTTGTAGATCTCGGTCACGTCGGCCACGAAGGTGTCCATGTCGAATACGGTCTCCGGCAGGTAGATCAGGTCGGGGCCGGAGCCGAAGTGGGAAGCCAGGCCCGCACTGCCAGCCAGCCAGCCGGCGTGGCGCCCCATGATCTCCACGATGGTAATCTGGCCCTTGTCGTACACATTGGAGTCCTTCGATATCTCCATGCAGGAGGTGGCGATGTACTTGGCGGCGCTGGCGAAGCCGGGGCAATGATCGGTGCCAAACAGGTCGTTGTCGATGGTTTTGGGCACACCCATCACCCGGCACTCGTAATTGGCCTTGGACATAAAGCGGCTGATCTTTTCGCAGGTGTCCATGGAGTCGTTGCCGCCGTTATAGAAGAAGTAACGCACATCGTACTTCTTAAAGATTTCCAGGATGCGCTTGTAATCGGTGTCGTCCACGTCGGGGTCGGCGATCTTGTAGCGCACCGAGCCCAGCTCGGAGGAGGGGGTGTGCATCAGCAGGCTCAGCTCGTAATCTTCCTCTAGGCCCAGATCGTAGAGCTTATCGTC
>Ga0123353_10001501_pt1 | contig 28594 bp, 18 predicted proteins | sample TergutLab28metaG_3_FD_92763 | JGI IMG/M metagenome (GOLD analysis project Ga0123353, IMG submission 92763) | Labiotermes labralis P3 segment gut microbial communities from Petit-Saut dam, French Guiana - Lab288 P3 | ecosystem: Host-associated > Arthropoda: Insects > Digestive system > Gut ...
ATGGGTCTGTAGCTCAGCTAGGTAGAGCATCTGGCTTTTAACCAGGTGGCCAAGGGTTCGAATCCCTTCAGACCCGCTGGTGGTCTCATGAGCGATCGAACGGGAAGATCAAGTATGAGGAACAAAACAAGAATTCAAGCATTTTGCGGGGTTTACCGCTGACCGGCAGCGGACAATTTTGGTAGGTGAAAACACTTGGCAGCAGACAATATCGCGTTCAACGTCCTTAAGCACGACCTGGTACCGGAACATCATCTTCTCACGGAGGAGGAGGCGCAGGATGTTCTTTCAAAACTGAAAGTAACATACGACCAACTTCCGAAGATAAGGAAGAGTGACGCCGGAATAAGGGTATTGGAGAAGATCTACGGTCCGGTCGACGAGGGCCGCATCGTAAAGATCATAAGAAAGAGCGAGACGGCGGAGGAATTCGTCGCATACAGGCTTGTCACAAGGGGATGAAGCATTGAGGGATCTTGTAAGATTATATTTCGATGAGCGCAGCATCGTAAATCACCACGTATCGTCGTTCGACGATTTCCTGGCGACGAAGGACAATCCTAACAGCAGGATGCAGAGGATAGTCGATAACCTTCGCGTACCAACGGATGACGCGGAACGCGGCATCATCCGTCTGGACCCGGAAAGGACCGGCGGCCGTAACATAGAGATAAGGATAGGCCGCAGGAGAGACGATAACGGTGACGTCGATCCGCACTCGAGAGCAACGATACACATAGACGAACCGAAGATAATGGAGGCGAACGGATACCGTCACGATCTGTCGCCGATGGAAGCGAGACTCAGGAATCTGAACTACCTCGCACCGATACACTTAGATTTCACCGTCATTGAGGACGGTGTTGAGAAGGACACAGAAAAAGTGCACGTGGGCGACCTTCCGATGATGGTCAAGTCAAAAGGCTGCAACCTCAACCGTAAAGTTGTGGAATTGCACGCGGAACGTGAACTTTCCGATGACGAATATGTTAAATTGTTATTGGAGCAGAAAGAGGACCCCCGTGACCCCGGAGGATATTTCATCGTCGGCGGTACGGAAAGAGCACTGATCACATTGGAAGATCTGGCTCCCAACAGGGTCATGATAGAATACAACGAGAAGTACGGTACACGTCTTGAGTCGGCAAAGGTGTTTTCGCAGAAGGAAGGATACCGTGCGTTAACACTCGTGGAGAAGAAGAAGGACGGTATGCTGATGGTCACCGTTCCCGTTGCCTCGACGGCCATTCCGCTGGTCGCTTTGATGAAAGCGCTCGGAATGGAGAGCGACGAAGAAATATACGAGACCATAGTGTCAAGACCGGAAATGGCCAACATCGTTTATGCGAACCTTGAAAGCAGTTTTGACAAGAAGACGTACGCTCCTAATGGTTACCACACACAAGAGGATGCGATACTGTTCCTGGAAAGGAATTTTGCAGCAGGTCAGGCGAAGGAGTACAGAACGAAGAAAGTTGAATCCATATTGGACCGTTCACTGTTACCGCACCTCGGCGACACGGAAACGGACAGGATGAAGAAAGCTATCTTCCTCGGACGTATAGCGCACTCTGTTCTTGAATTGTCTTTGGACAAGAGAAAAGAGGACGACAAGGACCACTATGCTAACAAGAGATTGAAATTATCAGGCGACCTGATGGAGGATCTCTTCAGAACAAGTTTCAACAGTCTGATGAAAGATCTGAAATACCAGCTGGAGAGGAACTGGGGGCGGAAAAAAGATGAGTTGAAGATATCGTCATCCATCCGTCCGGACCTTTTGACGCACAAGCTTCTCCACTCGCTTGCAACAGGCAACTGGGTAGGCGGACGTGCAGGTGTGTCGCAGTTATTGGACAGAACGAGCAACATGTCCGCGATGTCCCATTTGAGAAGGGTTACATCATCGCTTACGAGAAGCCAACCGCACTTCGAGGCGCGTGACCTGCACCCGACGCAGTGGGGTAGACTTTGTCCATCGGAAACACCCGAAGGACAGAACTGCGGTCTGGTGAAGAACGCAGCGTTAATAATCGATGTATCCGAAGGGTTCCAGGAGACGGACCTGAAATGGATATTGAAGGACCTCGGACTCGGCCCCGTGAAACAGACAGGCGCTCGCGTATACGTTAACGGAGATCTGGTCGGAACGCACGCGGAAGCTGAGAAACTGGTAGCGGAGATACGCGACCGCAGACGCTGCGGTCTTATGTCCGGTGAAGTGAACATACGCTTCGACGAAGAGATGAACGAAGTGATCATAAACTGCGACGAAGGAAGACTGCGCAGACCGTTACTCGTATTGAAGGACGGAAGAACGATGATCACCCGCAAGCACATCGAAGGGATACGTGACAAGAGAGTGAAATGGAACGACCTGTTCCACGAGGGTATCCTGGAATGGCTGGACGCGGAAGAGGAAGAGGATTCGTTCATCGCCGTTGACGCATTCGACATCCCGGAGAGATGCGAACACTGCGGCCGCGCGTTATCGCCGATGGACGCGGACTGGATGAACCCCGAGAAGGACGGAGGGGTCGTTCTGAGATGCAGATTCTGCAATGAGGATACAACAGTACCGTCAAAGATAGAAGCGAAGAACACGCACATGGAGATAGACCCGATGGTCATACTCGGCGTGTGTTCAGGACTCGTTCCGTACCCGGAGCACAACTCGTCACCGCGTGTGACGATGGGTGCGGGTATGGCTAAACAAGCGCTCGGTATACCGGCGTCCAACTATCGTATAAGACCTGACACAAGAGGTCATTTACTGCACTATCCGCAGAGACCGATGGCACAGACCCAGACGATGGAATTCGTCGGCTATAATCACAGACCCGCGGGTCAGAACTTCGTGGTCGCTGTGTTATCATACCACGGATACAACATGGAAGATGCATTGGTCATGAACAAGAGCTCCGTACAAAGAGGATTGGGAAGATCGTCGTTCATGAGAACATACCGCGCGGAGGAACGCAGGTACCCCGGAGGACAGGAAGACCACTTCGAGATACCGTCACCCGATGTAAGGGGAGCGCGTGCAGATCTCGCTTATGCTTCGCTGGGAGAGGACGGTCTCATATCCCCTGAGTCAAGAGTTACCGGAAGCGATGTGCTTATCGGTAAGACCTCACCACCGCGTTTCCTTGAGGAAGAAACAGATTTCCTCACCCCGCAGAAAAGACGTGAGACGTCGATAACTGTAAGACCCGGTGAACAGGGATACGTTGACTCGGTAATGGTAACGGAGTCCGAGAACGGTTCAAGACTCGTAAGAGTAAAAGTAAGGGATCAGAGAATTCCGGAACTGGGAGATAAATTCTGTTCGAGACACGGGCAAAAAGGGGTTGTCGGAAGATTAGTGGACCAGGCGGACATGCCGTTCACATCTGACGGAATAACGCCGGACCTTGTGATAAACCCGCACGCCATCCCGAGCCGTATGACGATAGCGCACGTCCTTGAGATGATCGGCGGAAAGGTCGGTTCCATGGAAGGACGCATGATCGACGCAACTTCATTCTCGGGTGAGAACGAACAGTCGATACGCGACGGTCTGGTAAGGAACGGATTCAAACATACGGGAAAAGAAGTGATGTACGACGGTGTCAGCGGACGCATGATCCAGACGGATGTGTTCGTTGGTGTTATTTTCTATCAGAAACTGCACCACATGGTCAGCGGTAAGATGCACGTGCGTTCCCGCGGACCTGTTCAGATACTTACAAGACAGCCGACAGAAGGAAGGTCAAGACAGGGCGGTCTGAGATTCGGAGAGATGGAACGTGACTGTCTGATCGGTCACGGCGCCGCGATGGTCATCAAAGATCGTCTTTTAGACGAGTCGGACGGAACGCAGCAATATATCTGCGGCAATCCGAACTGCGGACACGTCGCGATAATGGACCGCCACGGTTCATTATACTGCCCGGTGTGCAAGAACAACACTAACATCTACCTTGTTCAGACGTCATATGCGTTCAAGCTTCTGATGGATGAGCTTCTGTCACTTGGTGTTGCCATGAGACTTCAGCTGGAGGACTTAAGATGATCGGAATATCAAAGAGGATAGGCGCGATAAAATTCTCCTGCGTATCGCCGGAGGAAATAAGAAAGATGTCCGCCACGAAGATAATCACGGCCGACACATACGACGACGAAGGCTATCCGATAGAGATGGGTCTGATGGACCCGCACATGGGTGTCATCGAACCGGGTCTCAGATGCAAGACATGCGGATGCAAAGTGGACGAGTGTCCGGGGCATTTCGGTCATATCGATCTCGCAATGCCGGTGATACACGTCGGTTTCATCAAGGACATAAAAACACTTCTGGAAAGCACATGCCGCAAATGCGGAAGATTAATGCTTACGGAAGATCAGATAGAAGAGACAAGACAGAACATGGACCGTGTTGAAGAACTCGGAGGAGACACCGCGGACATGAAGACGTTCACCAAGACAACGGCGAAGGACGCATCATCAAAAGGACTTTGCCCGTACTGCGGCGAAGAACAGATAAAGATAAAACTGGACAAGCCGACGACGTTCAGAGAGGTGGACGACAATCACAAACTGACGCCGAGAGAGGTACGTGACAGATTAGAACGCATACCGGACGAGGATCTGAGAACATTGGGAATGGATCCGGCGACGTGCAGACCGGAATGGATGGTCCTCACAGCGTTAGCGGTTCCGCCGGTGACGGTAAGACCGTCCATCACATTGGACACGGGTGACAGATCTGAAGATGACTTAACGCACAAGCTCGTGGATGTACTGAGAATAAACCAAAGATTGAGAGAGAACAGGGATGCGGGCGCACCGCAGCTGATCGTCGAAGATCTGTGGGAATTGCTTCAGTACCACGTCACAACGTACTTTGATAATCAGACATCGGGAATACCTCCCGCGAGGCACAGATCGGGAAGACCGTTAAAGACGCTGGCACAGAGGCTTAAAGGAAAAGAGGGAAGGTTCCGTTCGAACCTTTCCGGTAAGCGTGTGAACTTCTCAGCGCGTACTGTGATCTCACCTGATCCGTTGCTGTCAATAAACGAAGTGGGTGTACCGATAGACGCCGCACGTGAACTGACCGTTCCCGTGCATGTTAACGAACATAACGTAGATGCATTGAGAGTAATGGTCGCCCGCGGCCCCAAGCCGCCCGAGGACGGTCCGTACCTTCCCGGTGTGAACTATGTCATACGTTCGGACGGAAGAAGGATAAGGGTCACCGACCGCAATGCTCAGGAAGTGTCCGAAGGCATTGAAGTTGATTACACAATAGAGAGACAGCTGGTTGACGGCGATGTTGTATTGTTCAACAGACAGCCGTCGCTGCACAGGATGTCAATGATGGCCCACCGCGTCAGAATAATGCAGGGCAAGACATTCAGATTCAATCTGTGCGTATGCCCTCCGTATAACGCTGACTTCGACGGAGATGAAATGAACTTACACGTTCTGCAATCCGATGAAGCGCGTGCGGAAGCACGCATTCTGATGCAGGTGCAGGAAAACATCCTGTCACCGAGATACGGAGGACCGATCATCGGTGCGATACACGATCATATAACGGGAATTTACTACTTAACGCACGGTAACCCGAGATTTGACAGAACAAGCACATTAAACATTTTGTCAAAACTCTCACACATAGAGATGCCGGAACCCGCCGGAAAGGAGAACGGAAAGGAATATTGGACCGGGAAACAGTTGTTCTCGACGGTCCTGCCGAAGAACCTCCGTGCAACGTTCAAAGCATCCATCTGTCAGAACTGCGAGAAAGAAAGCAGAAAATGCAGGAACGAGAAATGTGAATTCGACTCATACGTAAAGGTAAGGGACGGAGTTCTCCTGTGCGGTACCATCGATGCAAAATCGATCGGTAACAGCAAGGGAAAGATACTCGACCGCATCGCAAGGGACTACGGACCGGAAAGAGTGAGACAATTCATTGACGAGGTCACAAGACTCGCGCTCGGCGCGATAATGGACCGCGGTTTCAGTACCGGTATTGACGACGAAGATATACCGGAAGAGGCGAAGATGCAGATACAGGAGTTCAACCGCGAATGTATCGACAAAGTTACATCATTCGTGCAGTCCTACCGTGACGGTACGCTTGATCAGATGCCCGGACGTTCCCTGAGAGAAACACTTGAAGTTGAAGTGATGAAGGTACTCGGTCAGGCTCGTGACCAGGCAGGTACCATAGCCGGGAAACACCTGGGTATGGAGAACTCCGCCGTGGTCATGGCGAAGTCGGGTGCAAGAGGTTCTATGCTCAACCTGTCGCAAATGGCAGGTTGCGTCGGTCAGCAGGCCGTGCGCGGTGAGCGTCTCTCCAGAGGATACTGGAACAGAACGTTGCCCCACTTTACAAAAGGCGATCTCGGTGCATACGCGAAAGGGTTCGTTTCGAACTCATACAAAACCGGATTATCGCCGACGGAATTCTTCTTCCACGCAATGGGAGGAAGAGAGGGTCTTGTTGATACTGCGGTAAGAACATCAAGATCGGGTTACATGCAGCGCCGTCTGATATCTGCGCTGGAAGACCTGAAACTGATGGGCGACGGTACCGTAAGGAACACCGCTGACACCATAATTCAATTCGAATACGGAGAGGACGGCGCCGATCCCGCGAGATCGGTGCAGGGTAAAGCGATCGATCTTGACGATCTGTTCACGGAAGTACTCGGTGACGATGCAGATAAATTACTTGTCGTCGAAACAAGCGAAGTGGGCGAAGATTACGGAACGATCGAGAAAGATGAGATGGAGTTCATCGAGGAAGAGGAAGGAAGCTTCGAGGAACCCGAGTTCGGAGGTGAGTAAGATGGCCAAGAAGGATACGATGAACGCATTGCTGAAAAGAGACATAGATCAAACTACAGCAGAACTGCTTCTGACCAAGTACAGCACCCTGGGCGCGATAAGTGAAGCGGGACTCGATGAAATAATCGCACTCGGCATATCGGAAGAGGAAGCAACATCCGTACTGTCGAAGATAGGAAAGAGAACGGCACCCGTAAGATCGGAGAAACCGAAGAAGGCGGAAGAGATCGCAGAGCCGATGGAACTTGTTCACACACCTTTCGAACTTTCCGAGGAAGGAAAGAGGCTTAAAGAGATAGCGGACAGGATGAACATCAAGATGCCGATGAAGATCATCGTCGACATCGCAAAACGTCTGAAGAACGCGGACATAAGCGACGCCGTTTATGAAAAATTAATAACAGTTGCGTCACGCATGTACGAGGATCACCGCATGGACCCGAACGAATCCGCAGGTATCATGGCCGCTCAGTCCATAGGAGAACCGGGTACGCAGATGACGATGCGTACCTTCCACTACGCCGGTGTTGCTGATATCGCAATAACACTCGGTCTTCCGAGACTTATTGAGATAGTCGATGCCAGAAGAATACCAAGCACACCGACGATGACCGTCCGCCTGATAGGTCTGGCGGCGGAGGATGAGAACATCGCGAGACTTGTGTCATCAGAGATAGAGATGACCAATCTGCTTGATGTTGCGTCAATAAGAACGGACATAACGAACATGAGATTCATCATCCAGCCGGATATGAGAAAAATGGACTCGCGCGGAGTGAAGATGGAAGACCTCGTCGATCGTCTGAACAAAGTGAAGCAGATCCGCGGTCAGGTGGAAATAAAAGAACAGGAGATAATCGTCGCATCCGACGAACAGACGTACAGGAGACTTCAGGCGATATATGATGCCATAAAGATCGTCAAGATCAAAGGCATCGACGGAATAATCCGTGCTGTCATAAGGAAGGAGAAGGACACCGGTAAGTGGGTCATCTACACCGAAGGCAGTAATTTGAAAGAGGTGCTCAAGATAGCGGGAGTCGATCAGACGAAGACGATGACCAACAGCATCCAGGAAGTTGCCGATGTTCTGGGAATTGAAGCGGCACGCAACTCAATAATAAGGGAAGCGTACAACACCCTGTCCGAACAGGGTCTGAGCGTTGATATAAGGCACATCATGTTAGTTGCCGATCTTATGACCAATGACGGTTACGTCAAGGCGATAGGAAGGCACGGAATATCGGGAAGGAAATCAAGCGTACTTGCAAGAGCGGCGTTCGAAATAACTGCTGCGCACTTGTTACACGCCGCCATGATCGGAGAGGTGGATCACCTGGACGGTGTGGCGGAAAATATCATAGTCGGTCAGCCGGTAACCCTTGGAACCGGTGCCGTCAATCTAATATACACGCCGAGGGGGAATAAGAAATGATAGACATAGGAAGAGCATTAAGGTCGGCGATCACCACCGGTCAGGTGGAGTTCGGCGTCGGACAGACAGAGAAAGCGGTAAAGAGCGGAAAGGCTCTGATGATAGTCCTTGCGAGGAATTGCCCGAGTGATTTCCTCAAAGGGGACGTGAAAGTGAAGGTGCACGTTTACGAAGGAAATAACATGGAGTTGGGTGCACTTTGCGGTAAGCCGTTCTCGGTCTCCGCCTTAGCGGTGATCGACAAGGGCAGCTCTAACATCTTAACGCTGTGAGGAACATGTCCGCGGAAATTGTGCTTACTGAAGACACGCTGATGTATATCTCTCTGTTCGAGACGATAACCAAGGCCAACGTGGTCGACTGCATGGATGCTGACGATAAATTAGTGTTCGTTGTCGAAACGGGTCAAGGGAACATAGCGGTAGGTAAGAAAGGCGAACATGTGATAAAACTGAAGGACCGCACCGGAAAGAACATCCAAGTGGTTGAATACTCCGACGATCCGGAACAGTTTGTGAAAAATGTTTTTCACATCTACGAACCGCAGAAGGTCGTGATAGAACAGCGCGGGAATATAACGCACGCTACGATCACGGTAGATCCGAAACTCAAAGGCCGCGCGATAGGCAAGGCCGGCAAGAATCTGCGTATCGCACGTGATATCGTTAACAGACACCACGAGATACAGAGCTTAAGCGTAGACTGACCTGCCCCCGGGTCAAGTCCAAGGGAACAAACCGTTTACCGAAAAAGGGCGCGTCCGCGCCCGTATTCTTCATTTTTCAAACGAACGGACAACGCTCACAACGGAATACGTTCGACTTCCAGTCTGTCGGCGGTCGGATACTCTTCGGAGATGTAACATTTGAACGGTAATTCGTCAGCCAGTTCTTCGACTATCCACGGCGCCGTTTCCATTCTTTTGCGATCAACGTCAATGAACATCAGCTCATCGGGAACGTCGTACTCGTTACGAAGCAATTCAGCGGTAGCGTAAAGATCGTTGGCATAGATCAACCCTTTAAGTAACGTCCCGTCCTCAGTGACAATTTCATACTCCTTCGCGTTCCGCTCCGCTGTGCGTTTTAAACGTTCTCTGAGCTGAACGGAATCTTTGAAAGTTGAGGAACAGAATCGAATGTTCGCCTTCGGAAATTTCTTCAAGATACGTATTGCAACAGCATCCGAATCACGCACCGCAGCTGATATATCGTCCTTCAATTCGTACTGTCTGGCACCCATCATTTCCCAGTTACTTTCGGAGAATTCCAATTCGTTGATATTAACGAATCGCACCCCGAGTCCTATGACATCGCCGACAAGCTTCTCAAGCTGCGCCGCAAGGTCGGGAAGGGATGGGATCTCAACACCGACATGCATCTTCACCGTCGATACGATCGCACCGAGTTCTGTGCTCTCGATATTTTCCCACACGTCAACGGACGGATGGAAACGTATCTCATCGAGACCGGCATCCTGAAGCATCAGAGCTTTGCCGAGATCAATTGACGAAGTGTAAAGATGGATATGATGATCCTTTCCGAACCTGTTCTTTAACATTCTGATGATACTTATCGTACGGTCAATGTTCATCAGCGGATCGCCGCCTGTTATCCCCGTACCGGTTGCGTCCATGTTCTCGGCTTCGTTAATGATCTCGTTATCGCCGAAGACCATTCTCTCATTGGCGTAAATGACATCATTTCCTTTCTTCTCATGCGATATCGGACAATAGAAACATCCCGTGTCACATTCACCGGTAACAAAAAGCACCATTTTGCTGCCGTTGATGCAATGTTTGCATCCTTCGGCAAGTTCTCCGTTAACGGCGGAACCGCAGTTCATTCTTTTGACCATGCATGGCTTACCGTCCAATGTTTTAATAATCCTTTTCGAGATAAGAGATTGAAATGAAGAAGAACACGAGGATCATCCTTGCGATGGACGAGACCGACGGCGCAAAGGCGCTGAACATTGTAAATGATGTGAAAGACCACATCGACGCGGTGAAGATAAATTGGCCGCTGATACTGTCGGAAGGTCCGGAGATGATAACAAAGTTATCAAAGATCACTGACGTCATTTGCGACCTGAAGGTCGCGGATATTCCGAACACCGTTCGTCTGATAGTCGAGGGAGCGGTCGCCAGAGGTGCGTGTGCCGTTATCGTTCATGCATTCACAGGCGAGGATTCATTATCAGCTGCGGTTGCCGCTGCAGGAAATGCGGAGATATATGCGGTAACGGAAATGAGCCATCCCGGAGGGATGACGTTCACCGCGAAGCACGCTGAGGAAATGGTATCGATCGGAATAAAATGCGGCGTCGCCGGTCTCATTGCTCCGGCAACAAGACCGGAAAGGATCGCCGTCATCAGGAAGGTCGCAGGGAATTTGAAGATACTGTCGCCGGGCGTCGGCGCACAGGGAGGAAGCGCTTCAGCAGCAATTTCCGCAGGCGCGGACCACATCATCGTTGGAAGATCGGTATACGATTCTCCGGAGCCGAAGAATGCAATTCTAGGCATCGAAAAAGAGATACGCGCAATATATTGATTTTCCGCGTATATATACGCGTCTAAAAGCATATTTATACATTAGCGGCAATCAACCGTTATTCTATAAGTGGAGATTGTGGAATGCGTCAGTCGGAAGATGATTCAAAAGGCCATGCGGACAAACGTCCCGCCGGCCGTACCAACGGGTGGATCGCAAGTAACTGGCGTTCATTGACAGTATTGTCTGCAATAGTTCTCATGGCATTCGTGCTTAGGGTATTATTTGCGTTCAGTACTTCCGCGGGCAGCGGTTTTGCGCTGTCCGGGGGCTCGGACGCTGCGTATCACTTGCATGTTATCGAACGAATATTAACAACCGGAGGTCACGTGATAACTGACCCGGCATTGAACTATCCGTTCGGAGGGTTGAACTATAATCCTCCGCTGTTCGACTGGTCTGTTGCAATAGCGGCATATCCGTTAACGTTATTCGGTTACTCCACATCCGAAGCGGCAAGCATAGCGCTCGTCTTCTCCACGGCGGTCGTAGGTGCGCTGACATGTATTCCGGTATATCTGCTGGCAAAGGAGATGTTCAGCCGCAGGATAGCGATAATCGCGTCGGCATTCTTTGCAATATCGGCAGTTGCCATAGTACAGACGGTCTTCTCCAACGGAACGGAAAGCGCGTACTTCGTGTTCTTCTTCGTTCTGATGACGCTGTTCCTGTTAAGGGCATTGAAAGCGTTCAAAGCGGTTGAGACAGCCTCTCTGAAAGCGTCCTTATTCGCACCGTTCGGTGATAAAAAGGTGTTCAGGAACATGCTGTTCGCCTCATTGTCGCTGATAGCACTGATGCTCTCATGGATAGGTTTCCTGTCCGTGATAATGATACTTTCGTTCATAATGGTGGTCCAGGCAGTACTTGACCGCCTCAGAGGAAAGAGCGCAATGAGTTACGTTTCGATCTACGGTTCGATCATGCTGTTCGCGCTTCTCATCTGTTCGCTGTATTATGCTCTTATAATGGGCATGTACATGGTCATCGGCGGCCCGCTGTGTCTGGCGCTGCTGATGATAGCAATTTCTTTCATCATTTCATTCCACCGCGTTTGGGTGATAACGATACCTTTGTCGATCGTGATCGCGATCGTTGTTTTAGCGGCGATATGGTTCACGATGCCGTCGCTGTACACTGCAATGACGGCAGGTTTCTACCCGTACGCGGACGGGAAGTTCAGCCAGCTGATAAACGCTTACTCAAGTGTTACGTTATCGACGCAGGCGATATACGCCGGCGTTGTGACAATGTGGTTCTCATTCATTGTCGCAGCGATCAGGATATTCGGCATTCCGAAGAACGCCGATTCCAAGCCGTACATGTTCATCACGATGTGGTTCGTAGCGCTGATATACATGAGCTGGAGCAACATAGATCTGGCGTATCTCGCCGCTCCGATGTATGCGATAGGCGCGGGAGTTGTGATACTGTGGATACTCCGCCGCATTCACATCAAGGACTACATCGCATCCTTCAAAGGAAGCACTGTGAAAAGCGTCTGGCGTAAGATCATCAAACCGGTACCGTTGATAACGGTGCTTGCAACTGTGTTCGTATTGCTCATGCCCAATGTGTTATACGCGGTGGATGCGAGCATACCGAGCAACGAAAAAGCAAATTACAACGCAGATATGCACTTAGGTTCGCCGGACACCGGCAGCATGAACTACCTGGGTGCGACCAACTATTTCATCAAGGACAACAACTGGAGTCTGTCAACAGCGTGGGATGCATACGCCGACGAAGAGAAGAGCGGTGCATTGGTAACGTGGCTGGACTACGGTGCGGAAGCGGCGGCAAAAGGCAATTTCCAAGTGATCGCGGATCATTTCGGCAATGGTGTTTCAGCCGCATCAAATATATTGCTGGGGACATCTCAGGAAGCGGTAGCGTCCATGGCCGTAAGGCTGATGCTCACAGAGAACGAGGCGTTCTGGGCGGCAAAAGGCATCGACGGCGATCTGCTGAAAATAATATACGACGGAGAGGTCCCGTCATTGTTCGTGCCTGTCAAAACAGATAACAACGTCTTCGTAAGGGAGAACCCGGACATATTCGGTGCCGTTGATTATAACATAACGGCAGAGAACGCGATGTACATGGTAGCCGCGTACTACCTCACTCAAACGTTAACAGACGGTGAGATATCCGAACTTTACAACGACGTGATAGATAAAACAAAACACGAGATAGGATACATCGGCGTGACCGGAAGCATGCTGCCGATATACTACGGCGACAACAGCATGTTCGGTACGATGGCATATCTGAATGATTATTATCTTGACAGATACGCTTCACCGTCGAAGTACTTCTACGCAGGTATCCCGTACTACGGGTACTACTACTATTACAACGACATCATGTACGAAACGATGATCTGGAAAGCGCTCGTGGGAATGTCGTTAGAGGATTACAGAGCATTCCACAACGATCCGAGTCTCTCATTCAACACACTGATGAGAGGCCTCATGCTTTCCGACGGTACGTACAAAGCATACCCCGGATTCGGATTGAGCAATTTCGAAGTTGACAAATGGTGGGTAATGTACAACCCCGAGGACGACGCAAGCGGCGAATGGGTCCTCATGGACGGTTGGGAAGCGCAGGACCTCCAGGCGACCGAAAGAAAAGGAGTGATAAACTACCTCGGCGGAATGTCGTTCCTGCAATACAACAAGAACGCGTCCATGTTCAACGGGACCGTCATGACACCGGGTTGCGATGCAGATTGCGAATGTGCGCACTGCCATGCGGCCGATGTGGAAAAGTATCTCAGAAACCCGTCAAACTTCGACACACTCAGCGATGAATTGAGAGCGGCAATACTCAACACCGAAAGGAGCAACGTTGCAAAGGACCCGCTTGTCAGCGGATTCCATGAGATATACGGCGCAATAACGGAAAGACTGATGAAAGTCGCGGGCGTTGACGCCATAGTCAGGAATATAAGCGGTCTTTCAAGGATATACGATGACCACCCGGGCGTATCGTATACGATAATATTCGACCACGGTTCGCGTATGACGATGACAACGACCGGAATGGGATCACCGCCGGTGGTTGTGTTCGACGGCTATGCGGAAATGACCATACTGGGTAAGATATTCCTGTTCGGCACTCTCAAGGAAGGTTCGTCACTGATCATCAACGGCGTATTGTTCGAGGCAACGGACGGCGACGTTGAATTCACATACGATCATTATCTTATGAGCCCGAACATGAGCGTCACGGTCACCGACGGCACCGGCCTGAAGATAGACGGGGCAACGGTCACAACGTCATGGAACAGCGGCTCAACGGATGAATACATAAACATCACATGCGGATGCTTCTGCTTGGAATGCATAGCGGACGGGGCATGCGACGGATCATTATGCGATGACACGTGCTATTGCTCATGTCACACCGACCTGCCGCTCCCGTGCGGCTGTTACTGCGATGACTGTATGGCCGCAGGAAAATGTCTCACTGCAAGCGTACCCGTAAAGGGATTGACCGTAGCGTTATACGATCTCGAGGATCTCGACGATAACGGCAGTCCGAAGCTCATCGGCATAACCAAGACGGATGAGAACGGAAATTACAGCATGCTCGTTCCGAGGAACGGCAATGTTCCAAGGGATCCCGCGATGATCGAAACGATATTCACAAGCGGTTCGGCATATTCGATGGAAGTTCATGCAGGAACCCCTGACGTGAACGGTGTCATCAAGATAGAGATGGCGGACGTTATCGGAACGATAACCAACCTGACCACGAAGGATGTCGCGGAGGACATACTCATAACAATGACCGGTAAGTATTCCGGAATGGTATACACCTTCAACCCGTCCGCGTTAGCGGAATTCACGGTGATGGCGGTTCCGGACACATACGCCGTGACGATGAACCTGAACGGTAACGACATCTACACGGGAACGTTCACACTGTATTCAGGTGAAATGAACGTAGGCGAGATAAACGTCAGATCCGTGACAGCGAGAATAACGATAGAGGACAGATACGGACAGAAGATGGAAAACGCCGTACTGGAGATATTCCTGGAGGATGAGTTCAACATCCCGTTCGACACACTCACGACGGACGAGAACGGCGTACTTGAGATGTTCATCGCACCCGGTAACTACTGGGTGCAGCTGAAGGACAACACATACGACGGCGAAAAGAGATGGATACTCGTTCCGAACACATCCAATTCGTTATCGGTATCATCAACAACCCGTAACGTAACGTCAAGCACAATGTACACGAACGGATTCACAGCACGGTTAGGATCCACCGCAACGTTAACGTTAGTGTTAATGGAGGCGGCAGAGGTCAAAGTGTCCGGCATAGCCGACGGTGATGTGATCACATTATCCAACGGAGCATATGCTCCGAGAGGCACATACACAACGACCGTCATAGCAAATGTCGGGGCAGCTCCCATACAATCGATATGGGTTCCGACAGGCGACTACGGAGACGCATCCTCGTATACAGCGACCGTAACAAAAGCATCGGACGGCAAAACATCCTACTACAAGGTGGATGCCGACAACGAGGTGGATACCACAGTACCTCCGTATGATACGGTAACAATAAAACTGAATCTGAAGTACAAGGACGGTAACGAGAACAAACCGACGAACGGTGTCGTTTCGTTCATATCTCCCGACAACATGGTGATATCCGTTCCGGTGAACGATGACGGAAAATGTGAAGCAGAACTGCCTGAACTTGCACCGGGACAGAAGTACACCGTGTACGCATATGTTCCCCCGGTGGTCGGAAAGGGATTGCTTGCATACGTAGGCTCGATAGCCGGTAACGCTGATATGACAACGGCGAATGAGATAATCCTCCTGGAAGCATCTCATCTGTACGGTACTGTAAGTTACTCGTCAGTTAACGTACTCTACGTACCGATAATGATAAACCACACGGTCGGTAATGAGACGTTCACGATCTTCGTGTCGACCGATTCAAGGGGAAGCTACTCGGCGCTTGTGCCGAAGAGCACAACGGGAAGCACGAAAACATATAACGTAACGACAGAACAATTCTTCGGCTGGTTCATGAGGAATCCGAGTTATTCCAACGGATACTCGGTAACACCGACAGCGGATGCGACATCGCGTTCCGTGAACCCGACGCCGACGAACTTCTTCGGTGAACCGCCCTTGTCAATGAAGGCCGGGCCCGGAGAATTTGCCTTCAACACCACGCAGAGCGTAAGAGTACCGTTCAGTTACGGCGATCTTAAAGTGGAGTTGGAAGTAATAACAACATCAGGCGACGGCACGAAAGCGATAAGGATACACAACATGAACAGTTCTATTCCTGTATTCGTCATGCTCCGTTGCAACGGTATGCTGTTCGGTGCAGCGAATAACGCACCGATGGATCAGTGGATATCCACGTCATTCACAACGTCAACAACACTGACCGGAGTGAAGGCGGCAAATCCGGATACAGACAAGATTGAAGTGTTCATACTGACAAGCGCGGTCGCGGGCGTTACGATAACAGGCGTCGATCCGTGTTCCATATTATCATTGGACGGAAAGTACGGTTGGACGGAACACTCGCTGATCCCGGGATCGACGTACACGCTGAAGATAACACCGGGATGCAGTGCGGACTGCTTATGCAGCTGCTGTGATCCGCTCGGGTGCGGCTGCAACTGCGAAGCATGCCTGGAAGAAGGGGAATGCGACGGGCTGCTGTGCGAGACCGGTTGCAAATGTATGCACTGCGTCAGTTACTCGACCGCTGTTGCCGATTACATTACAAACCCGAAATCATACGTTGACACAAACGGTCTGAGTGCGGCACTCAGGGCGGCACTGCTTGAAAAGTCACAACCGATCGCCGCGATCCCAGGTGCACTGCATGAACTGTACGGAGCGATAACGGAGACATACGTCGACGACGGTGACACAAAGAAGATAACAAGAACGATCAAAGGCGTTGCCATGATAGAGGATCCAGTCCAAGGTTACACGATAATATTCGAGCACGGCACGGACATGGTGATAGTCACGGACATAACCGATGGCTATCTGCAGCCGGAGACAACGTTCACCGGTGATGCGTTCGCCACAATGATGATCAAACCGACAGGACAGAACCCGATAGGAACGAGTACGTTGATCGGAACGATGATGATAAACGGAATAACACTCACCAGCGTGTCCGGCTCTGTCACAGGCGCATCCGATTTCACGATGGATGCGGACCACACGGGCATCAAGAGCGTTTCCGTCGTAACGGGCGGCAGTCCTCTCACGGTAAAGGTACGTGACGGCACGAAGGACGGAGCGACGCTGCAAGTGATCGATTCAGGGCAGAAATGGACGAATGTCGGTAACATAGGATACACATGCGGATGCACGTGCACCGGCGTCATCGGAGCAGGCGGTCACGGCGATTATTACACCGGATCGGTCAGGATATACGCCGGTCAAACGGTATTGGACGTTTCCAAACTGGTCAAGCAAGTGATCGTAGTTGAATTCAAGGGATTGGACAGCAAGGACGTTGTTACAATACCGAATGATGCCATAGACGCAACACCTGAGGATCCGTTGGCAATGTACGATAAATTGTACTACATACCGATCGACAGTCTCCTTGACACGTATACGGTAAGAATAGGGTCTGAGGATAATATCGCATTCATCGACATAAACAAACTCGATCTTACGAAACCGATCAAATTGAGCGAATACAGCGGACCGAAGATGGACGTTACCGGTTACGTCGGCAGGATCGCCGACGGCGAGATGATAATAACACTCGCGCTCACTTCACATCCGGACGACATCATCGGAACAGTGATCGTGCCGATCAAGAGAGGAGAGTTTGAAGCAGTGTTGCCGAAGACAATCGGCGGCGAAGATGTCATTTACGAATTCTTTGCAACGGTGAACGATTCAGCGAAAGGCAGATTCACGGCCACTAAGACGTTCGTGAAGTCGGACGGTATCAAAGATCAGAAGAACGTTGTGAACATGGAAGTGACGCTTTCACCGACATCGTTCGCGGCGATAAAGGTTAAAGGAACGGTCACGTCATACGGCGAACCGCTCATAGGCGCGGTCGTCGAATATGAAGTGAACGGAAAGCCCGGAACGGTGACCACGAACTTCGACGGATACTACATGATATCCGCACCCGCCGGCTCCGTAGTGGAGATAACGGGTGTAACGAGAGGCGGACACACATTGAAAACTGCGTTACCGCCGGCCCCGTTCGTCGTATCGGGCACATACAACTTCGTGATGGAAGCAAGCGTGATCATCGAGCAGACAAACTTCACTATGGTCAGGAACGCAACAAGCGGCATGGTGGAAGTGACGATAGAAATGATCGTGACGAACAACAGCGGTGCAACCGTTGTTCTGATACCGAACAAAGCCTGGTCAAGGCCTGCGTTTGAAGTAGATTCTTCAGGCAGCACATCAAGCTACGCGGTCATACCGGACGGTGCAACGTCCCTCCCGGTCGAGCTGAAAGCATCCTACGACCCCAAGAGGGAAGGTGCGGGAAGCGCGAACCTTTCGATATCTGTAAGAGACCTTTTAGGGAACACATTGCAGACAAAGATGTTCGACACCGAGGAATACGACGGCGGTAAGCTGGAAACGCTGATCGCCGCGGATGATATCAAACTGTGGGAAGCCTTCGTAGATGAGGAGGAACCGACGGACTGGAACTTCAAAGTTTCACAGGAAGGTAACCGCATAAGCAAGAACGAATACGGATTTGCCGTGACCTTTACAAACAACACGGATCTGTGGGTCGAAGTGAGTTTAAAGATAACGGGAGCTTCACCCGCCGGTGTATGGTTCGCGTCACTGGTTGATGCTGATAACGTATTGTTGGCGAAGGATACAGACGGTCCGTTCGACGTGATCATCCCCGGAAATTCGACCGTTACATATTACCTGAGGCTCATGGGCGTCGGTGATGTGACCGAAGAGGACCTTCCGTCAGGCTTTACGCTGAGGTATTCACCGACGCCGACGACAACAGAGACGCTGGAATGGGATGACATGGAATTGACGGGACTCACGGTAGGCAAACAGACCGTGACCGGTAACAACATATACACAAGCATGAACAGCATGCCCAATATCGTATGGATATTGATCGCGGTGATAGCACTCACGGCGCTTCTTATCTTCTGGCTCGGAATGAGAAGGGGGGTGTTCTCACGAAAAAGATGATCGCGTTAATGGCGGTGTTCCTGCTCGCGGCAACAGCCGCAAGCTTACTCGCTCCGTCGGCAGACGCCGCAGATGAACAAACAGGAATGTTCACAGATATACGGGCAGAGTCGTATGTCGCCGGTACAACATCAGCGACCAACAAGCTGACGTACACGATATACGCAGTGGATAACACAGGTACGAGAGTATCGTATGTCGCGAAGCTCGTCGATCAGAACGGTAATTCCGCCGGCGGTTCCGTATCGCCGTCATCAGGAAGCACTGTCGCCGCGGGCGGTACGATATTGACGGTAACGGCACCGTCAACTCCCGGTAATTACGTACTGGTCGTGGAATTCACCTTCACACGCACTGATGAAAAGGTAACAAAGACAGCACCTGTAAAGGCGGTCACACCGATAACGCTGTCCGCAGTTGTTGATAACAGCAACGGAGACCTGATCGTCGGTATGGAAGTATGGTTCGTCGTGGACGGTAAAACAGATGACAGACTCGGTGAGCAGACGATCGATGTGGCAAAGGGCGGAACCAAGACCGTAACATTCGATTGGGTAACGGAGAATCTGCGCAATGGCGAACATACAGTGATGCTGATGGGACAGGTGGGACCGAATCCCCAGGATGTACCCGGATTGAATGAAGAAGTGAAATTCTTCGTCGGTCAGAAGAGCTACGCGATGGTAGAGACGATCCTGATCATAATGCTCATTGTGATGTTGATAGTCCTCTTTATCGTCTTCCGCAAACCTGTGAAGAACTTCGGTAAACCGAAGGGCAGACGTTGAACGTACAAACGGGGCAATGCCCCGCTTTTAATTCTTTTATCTTTTCATAACGATCGCATTAGTAAGATCGCTGCGTGTCCTTTCCATTACCGACCGGGCAACATCCTGTTTCCTCCGTATCGGAAGAACAGCGTCCGGAACATCGAACGAAAGCACAAGATCGCAAACGACCTCCATCTTATCAAAAACGTCCTTTGCTTCTTTCGTTTTGTTATCCATAAGACAGGTCAACAATATTCTTCTTAATTCCCCCAAACAATCGGCCAACCCCATTGTCCACGACTGCGGCGTTACGTTCAGGGACGAATAAGAAGGAACCTCCTTTCCCAGAACGAGAGAAGAGAGAATACATGCTTCCGACAGCTCCATCATAGCATCGGCGACCGGTCCCGAGAACAAGATCTCCGGTTCGTTGTTCACTGCCTCCAGAAGTCCGTTGAATTCAGTTATCGCATCATCGAGAATGCATTCATGCTCTTCGTTGCAATGTATCGCGTGTATCGCCCTCTTCGTAAGTCTTATGACAGAACGCGACACGGAAATGGACGTTTCGCGGATCTTCTCCAGGATATCCATCCTTTCATTCACGGATGCGACGATGTTCGCTAATTCGTTCATAATGGGTGAATGGATGCGAAGCAGATAAACTTGCTCTGTTCAGATGAGATCAGAGCATATCGAAGAAAGCTTTCCTGAGAGTTCGGTCGAACGATTCTTCGGAGATACGGAGATCGAACATGTCCGCCGACGGTGTTATGAATTCTATTTTTTCATAGACGACGTCCGTAAGCGTAAGCGCGTCAGGCCTTGCGATACCGAATGAGATCGGATCACCGTTCAACGCCTTTTCAATATCATTCAGCGAAGCATCCCCGCGTCCTGCGGATGCTATTGCTGCAGTGATACGTCTTATCAGATTCCAAAGGAAATATTCGGCGCGGAATTCTATTATGATAACGTCATCAATTTTATCAAGTCTCACGGAACGTATGTTCAGTATCGTTCCGCGATCATCGGCCTTGCAGAATCGCACAAGATCATGAGTTCCTTCAAATAACGACGCGCATTGCTTTGCGCGTTCAATATCAATACCGGCAGCCGGAAGGATATAACGATATACACGCTCATCAGCGTGCCTCGGGTTGAAGTTCATATCAACCTCTGCGGATGATCGATAGAACACACCGTACGACACAGCATTCAGTGCTTTCAGAAGAACAGCATCATCGTCAAAACGTGTGTTGAATACTATCACATTTCCTAATGCATTCACACCCTTATCAGTACGGCTGGCACACTTGAGTTCCGTTTCTTTTTCATCGGCTCCGAGTGACGTGAGGTTACGCAGAACTTCACCTTCAACGGTCCTGAGATCGGGCTGTATCTGCGAGCCCGAGAACTCATTACCGATGTATGCGATCTTCACGGCAATTCGTCTCATCTCGCACCGCGTATCTCTTTCATGTGTTCGACGCGTCGTTGCACAAGTTCCCGTTTACCGATGTCATGACGTACGAAGATCGCATCACCTTTTACAAACTTCAAAGCGGCTTCGCAGTTGGATTCCGCCTTCTCTATATCATCGTCCATTCCCACGACGCCGACGGATCTTGATGTTCCCGTTACGAGTTTTTCATTCACGATATCAACGTTCGCATAATACACAACGGAACCGCATTTTTTGACACCTTCTTCGTCAACCGATATCGGAAGTCCTGCCTTCGACTTTACTCCGTAACCTTCCGGTACAACGTATTTGCAAACTGTCGCCTTTTTCTCAAAGTCGGTATCCTTCAGCGTACCGGTCGCCATTGCCATGCATACGTCAGTGAAATTCGTTTTCAAAATTGGAAGAACATTCATCGCTTCCGGGTCACCGAACCTTGCGTTTATTTCAATGAGCTTAGGACCGTTCACTGTAAGCATGAATTGCCCGTACATGGGACCGCGATAGATGCATCCTTCTTTCCTTAAGGCGTCGACTATATCCTGAACAATTGAAAGTGCCTCATTCCTTTCGGAAGCGGTAACGAACGGTAAAAGGTGATCCGCATCGGTATACGAACCCATTCCCCCGGTGTTCGGACCGACGTCCCCTTCATACGCTCTCTTATGGTCCTGGACCAAGGGCATGGGTGAAATATTCACACCATCGCAGAACACCATTTGGGTAAATTCCTCACCTACAGCTTTTTCTTCTATTATAACACCGGCGCCGCCTATGTTGTTATCAAAAATTTCGTTAACATATTGCATTATATCCTCGAACGAATGAAGGTGTTCTCCCTGAACTTTCACACCTTTCCCTCCGGTCAGACCGACAGGTTTCACGACGATGTCGTATTTTACGTTCCTGATATGTTCTTCAGTATCCTTTGCATTATCGAATGACGCAAATCCGAGATTGCCTTTGATCTTATGTTTATCCAGAAGTTCGCGCATGAATGTTTTCGACGTTTCTATTCTTGCGGCCGCTTTCGTAGGTGAGGCGCACTTCACGCCTATCTTTTCCAATGCGTCCACAATGCCCACTTCCAGCGGCGCTTCGGGACCGACGAATGCCAATTCAACATTACACTCAAGAGCGTAATCGCAAACAGCTTTCACATTCTTCTCATCCGTTAATTTATAATTTTTCGATCTTGCGATGATCCCGGGATTCGCGTTCTTCATCACAGCGTATATCTCAGCTCCGGAGCGATAGAACGCTTCCACGGCCGCATGTTCCCTTCCGCCTCCTCCGACAGTCAATACTTTCATAATATTCACCAAAACCCGATCGCACTGATAAGTTCATCCACTCCGATGTCCTTCTTCACACTGCATTCACTCATCTTAAGCACATTGTTCGTAAGCTTGGAATAATCGTTCTTTATGATGTTCACATCAACATCCACATATTCTGCGATATCGATCTTGTTTATCACCGCGATATCCGAATGTAAGAAAATGTCAGGATGTTTTCTTACCATGTCATCTCCCTCAGTAGTTGAAATAACAACAACCCTCAGATCCGTTCCCAACGGAAAATCAGCGGGACATACGAGATTACCTACGTTCTCGATGAACAACACGTCAATGGAATTGAGATCCATTTTCTTTAACGCCTTTCTCACCATATTCGCATCCAAATGACATTCATGTCCTGTGTTGCAATTGATCACGTTGATACCTGCGGCAGCCATTCTCTTGAAATCATCGTCACCTGTTACATCACCGGCTATCGCACCGATACGTATCCCTTTTGACGAAAGTTTCTCCGCCATTTTTATTATAAGTGAAGTTTTCCCGGAGCCGATCGAACCCATTATGTCCGCAGACCTTATGTTACGGCCGTTCAGCAGACGATGATTATCATTTGCAATTTTGATATTCTCTTTGAGAACGTCATACTCCATTCCTATCTCGGTTATGTTGTGCACGCTACTGAGAATAGCTGAAGAGTAATAATTGTTACCTTTCTTTTCTTTTACTTAGCAAAGGAAAATAAATAAAGAGAGGCTATCATGGAAAAGGGATAATATGAGGTATTCCGACGAATTATCAAAGTTGCTTGAGGATGCGGGCGCGAAAGAAGGAGCACTCATATTGCTGACGACGGAAGGCAAAGAATACAAGGGCACACTGATGCCGAACAAAGATTCTTCCGATCCTGACGTTGTTGTGATAAAACTCAGGAACGGATACAACATCGGATTGAGAGTTGTGAACGGATCCGTAAAAGTGTTGGAACAGCCTGTTGTCAAAAATACAAGAACAACGGAACATAAACCGAAAGAAGGATTGCCGAACCTCGTTCTGATAGGTACGGGCGGTACCATAGGATCGAAAGCGGGCGGAATATCCGGCGCTCTTACGCCGGGATTATCGACCGCAAATCTCATAGATATGATGCCCGAGATACTCGATGTTGCGAACATTAAAGCAAGGGACCTTACAGCAACGTTCTCGGAAAATATGGATGTAAAGAACTGGCAGGAGATGGCCGTTGCCGTTGAAGAAGAATTGAACAACGGTGCCGACGGTATAATCATTTCACACGGAACGGACACCATGGGATACACCGCGGCTGCGTTATCATTCATGTTAAGAGAACTGAAAGCACCGGTGGTCATCGTAGGTTCGCAAAGATCGCCGGACAGGCCGTCATCGGACGCACCGGGGAACATAATGGCATCGGTCAGATTTTGCGTTTCATCGAACGCTCCCGGTGTTTACGTTATAATGCATGACACGATGAACGACGACTCATACGCAGTTCATCGAGGAACAAGAGTAAGAAAAATGCACACATCCCGCAGGGATGCGTTCAGAAGCGTGAATGCGATACCTGTTGCACAAATGGATCCCGCTTTTAATATAACATTCAGGGATGAAGTTCCGATAAGATCCGAAAGAACGAAAGCATATACGAAAATGGAAACGAACGTAACTCTTCTGCAATTCTATCCGGGAATGGATCCCGAAGTATTCAGAAAAGTTATCACAGATTCAAAAGGCGTCGTGATCGCAGGCTCGGGATTAGGGCATGTGAGCGACAGTATGGCATCCGTCATAAAAGAAGCAACGGACAAAGGAACGATCGTCGTAATGACGTCGCAATGCATCAACGGTCCGACCGGTCTGAACATCTACGAAACCGGACGATATCTGCAAAGCATCGGTGTGATATCGGTAATGGATATGCTTCCGGAAACGGCATACGTGAAACTGATGTGGACCCTCGCCAATACGAAGAACAAAGAAGAAGCGAAGGACGTTATGAAAAAATGCCTTTCATACGAAATGGGCGAAAGGAGGACTGTCGATGTCATCTGGTGATCGGTTGATATGCGGTATCGAGATACACCAGCAGCTCAATACGAAGAAATTATTCTGTGCGTGCGAGAATGCTTTATCAGAGGAACGCACGGAAACGTATTTCAGAAGATTACGGCCGACCGCAGGCGATTCGGGAATGTTCGACAGAGCGGCGGTAGCTGAATGGAAGAAGCAGAAAGGGTACCGTTACGAATCACCCGATAAGATAAGCTGTTTGATAGATATCGACGAAGAACCGCCCATAGGTGTGAATGCGGACGCATTCAACATTGCGTTAACTTTTTCGGCAATGTGCAACTGCAAGATGATTGATGAAATTTATTACATGAGAAAGATCGTTCTCGACGGTTCCGGTCCGGGAGGATACCAAAGAACGGCGATGGTGGGCATCAACGGTTTCGTGGAAGTCAACGGAAAGAAGATCGTCATCGAAACGGTATGTCTCGAAGAGGACTCGGCAAGAAGAGTAAGCGAAAGCGAAAACGAAACGACGTACCGTCTCGACAGATTGGGGATACCGCTTCTCGAGATATCAACGGGTCCCGATATCAGAACGCCTGAGGAAGCCATGGAGGTCGCTTTAAAGATAGGAACGATGCTGAGAGCGATCAAAGGCGTGAAGAGAGGGATAGGAACGATAAGGGAGGACATCAACGTCTCGTTACCGGGAGGAACGAGAACGGAGATGAAAGGCGCACAGAATCTGAGATTGCTGCCGACGTATGTCGAGAACGAAGTGCAGAGGCATATGATGCTTCTGAAAGTGAAAGAAATATTACTGTCAAGGAATGCATCGATCCCGGCGGACGTGATCGACGTAACGGATATATTCAAAGATAGCCAGTCAAAGGTAATTAAGTCATCGTTAGCTGAAAAAGGTAAGGTATTGGCAATAAAACTTAACGGCTTCGCAGGTGTCCTGAACGGTGATGATGGTAAACTGCGCTTAGGAGCGGCGCTTGCCGAAAGGGCAAGGATGAAAGGCGTCAAAGGGATATTCCATTCCGATGAGTTACCGAATTACGGGATAGAGCAGAGTTACGTTGACAAAGTTAACAAAAAACTCGATCTGAAAGAGAACGACGCATTCGTCCTATGCGCCGAAAAAGAAAAGAGATCGAAAGCAGCATTGGACGCGGTCATCGAAAGGGCAAAGGAAGCTTTGATCGGAATTCCCGAAGAAACGAGAGATCCGTTACCCGACGGAACATCACGATTCTCCCGTCCGTTACCGGGTCCGGCGAGAATGTATCCGGAAACGGATGTACCGCCGATACTCGTCACCAAGGAAAAATTAAAGGACGTATACGCAAACCTGCCCGATCTTCCGGAAGTAACGGAAAAGAGATTAGTTTCCGAATACAAGATAAACGCGCAGCAGGCCCGTCAAATAGTACGCGGCGGGAACGTATACATATTCGAACTGATCGCCAAGGACAAGGAACTTGCGTCAGTGGCAGCGACCACGTTCCTAAGTACGTTCACGGAAATGGAAAGGGAAGGAATAGATACCGAAGCAATATCGGAATGTTCTGTTGCCGACGTGTTCAATTCATTGAAAGCGGGGAACTTCGCGAAGGAAGCGCTTCCTTCACTATTCAGAGAGATCGCAGCAGGCGTACCGTTAAAGGAAGCGATATCGAAGTTAGGCGTAAATTCGATGGATGAGGACGAAGCATCAAAGATAATAGCAAAGATAGTCAAAGAACGCGAAGCGTTCGTCAAGGAGAAAGGAATGGCATCGGTCGGTCCGTTAATGGGACCGGTCATGGAAGCGCTTCGCGGCAAACTCGACGGAAAGAAGATGAACGATCTTCTGACGAAAGAGATAAAGAAACTGATCTAGAAAGCATTCGCAAGGAACAGATCCGAAGGACGATCGTACACAGATCCGAGTGAACTCGGTCGAGAGACCGGTCCCGAGGACGCCTGTCTAAGATCTTATCTCAAGCACTCGTAAAGTTTCGAAGAATAATTTCTTCTCTCCGAGCACCTTGACATCATACTTTGAAAGAACTTCGTCAAGAGAATTCTGATCCATTAATGAGGAAACCACAACAACAAAACGCCCTCTCGGTAAAAGACGCCCTCTCACTTCGTTCAGAAGCTTCGGAAGCGGTCCCATGCCGTCAGAGCCGCCAGACCATGCTTTTGCCAACTCTCCTTCATCCTCAACGGGAAGATAAGGCAGATTGAATACGATGGTATCATAATACGAATCAATGTCCTCATAAAGATCGGAAAGACGTATGTCCATGTATGCTCCGTTGGCCGCGGCGTTCCTTCTCGTAAGTTCCACGGCTGAAGGATTGATATCAACTGCTGTGACCTCAGCGCCGTTCTTTGCGCAGTGTATCGCAACAACACCTGTACCGCATCCTATCTCGAGAACACGTTCCCCTTCATCGATATCAAGCGACTCTATCAGCAGAACACTATCCTCGCCCGGGGAGTAAACATCCTCACGTTCCTCTATCCGGATGCCGGGGAAGTACAACATGTTACCGCATTACAATCCACGGTTAAATATTTGCAGGATATTCAGTCGGGCATGGAACCGGTGTCGTGGATAGTTATCGCAGTTACGGTAATTGCGATACTATTGATGATACCTCGCAAAACCAACGCAACGATGATACTGGCAATCTCGAATATCGTTATTTTCGCGATCATTGAGTTGGGGTACTACGGCGCGTACAACGAAACGCTGGTAGAACTCGGACTCAAATCTCATTTGACGGTACAGGAGCCGTGGACCCTTATCACGTCGATGTTCCTGCATGCGAGTTTCGTTCACCTAATATTCAACATGCTTTTCCTGATAGCGATAGGCATTCCGCTCGAGTCCCGATTGGGAAAAACGAGATTCATGATGATATACATCCTCGGCGGGATCGTCGGCAGTATAGTATTTGTTCTGGTGGAATGGAGCGCCACGGTAAATGTGATATTAGTAGGAGCATCCGGTGCAATATCGTCATTGATGGGTGCGATGATAATGCTGTATCCGCGTGAGAGGATAATGTTCTTCTTAGGTCCGTTACTGACGGACAGGTTCAGCGTCTACATTCCGATACTGATATGGTTCGTTCTGCAGATGATGCTGTTCTTCTTCGATGATTCTCCCGTCGCGTACGCTGCGCACCTGGGAGGATTCATGGCAGGCGCGGGTATCGCATGGATCATAAGACCGAATAACACATCCAAACGATTGAGGGTACATTGCGAGTCGCTGAAAGAATTATGCACAACGCCTGCGTTGAAAGAAATGTACATGTACGCGGAGAGCGCAAGGGATGATGAAACAAGAAAAATATGGGTCCAACGTATACTGAAGGACGTAAGATGCCCGATATGCGGCTCTGAACTGAAGAAAAAAGGAAAAGGATTCGAATGCGGGAACGGACACACGATCTGAAGATCGACGTACTGGCGATAGGCAGCCTGAAAAGGGAAGGATGTACGATAGCTGACGCTCATTCAACGTCCGTGCTCATACGCACGGACGAAATGAATATCGTGGTGGATACAAGCAGCAGATATTTTTTGCCGATGATCAAAACATCGTTGAAACAAATAGGGATCTTACCGAAGGACGTCAATGCGATCGTACTTACGCATACACACCAAGATCATTGCGAAAATAACGATCTCTTCAAAAAAGCGAAGATATACGTACGTGCGGAAGAGGCAACGAACGAAAAGAATATTGTCGCGGTAACAGAGGACATTGAATTAATTTCAGGAGTAAAACTGGTACATACACCAGGGCACTCACGCGGTTCCATGAGTGTTTTCGTTGAAAGCGACAGACGTTACGCAATAACGGGAGATGCGATACCGCTTGAGGACAATGTAAGAAAAATGGTGCCGCCCGGTATCAATTATGATGCGGCAACTGCCATGCAAAGTATTAAGTCTATCATAGAA
>Ga0123353_10001502_pt1 | contig 28580 bp, 26 predicted proteins | sample TergutLab28metaG_3_FD_92763 | JGI IMG/M metagenome (GOLD analysis project Ga0123353, IMG submission 92763) | Labiotermes labralis P3 segment gut microbial communities from Petit-Saut dam, French Guiana - Lab288 P3 | ecosystem: Host-associated > Arthropoda: Insects > Digestive system > Gut ...
CCGGCAATATCAAATATGTCCATTTTATGCGCTATCCATGATATAATGTCCTATGGAATACGCATTTTACTATAATTACCAAGTTTAACGCAATAGATGTTTATTGCGCTGTAGTACTAACTCCTCATTCCTAATTCCTAACTCCCACTTCCGTGAATTTCCGTGCCTTCCATGGCAAAAAACCCCCAAGAAAGGAGTCAACATGACCAAAAAACCGACAAAAAAAGCTAATATTAGCGCCAAGAAGACGCAAAAGAGCGTCAAAACGGCAAAAACCCGCGCGGATACGTCGCGTTCCGGCGCGGGGGTGGAGCGTACCACCTCACGAAGTTCTTTTCACCACGAAGATCACGAAGGACCACGAAGAGGGGATCCAAAAAAGCGCAAAACGCAAAGATATTTTGCGCTTTGCGCTCTGCTCTTTGCGCTTCTGACGACCAATATCCAAGCGGAAGGCTGGAAGGCCGGAGTTGCCAAGGTGAAAATCACCCCGCAGGAAAGTATGTGGTTGGCCGGGTATGCCGCGAGAACTCATGCGTCGGAGGGTGTCCTGCTGGATTTGTGGGCCAAAGCACTGGTGCTGGAAGATGCCGAGGGAAATTGCGGTGTTTTGGTCACGGCGGATTTGCTGGAGTTTCCAAAACAGGTTTCCGACCACATCCGAAAGCAACTGAACGACAAACCGGGCTGGAACAAGGCACAAATCATCCTCAATGCCTCCCATACACATTCGGGGCCGGTTTTATCCCATTCCGCCCTGACGGAGATGTATCCGCCGTTCTCCACGGAGGAACGGGAAAAGATCGACCGGTACGGGCGTACTCTTGAACAGCAAATCGTGGACATGGTTATTGCGGCATCGCAGTCGATGGAACCGGTGACTCTGGCCGCGGCCAACGGCGTTGCCCGGATACAGGTCAACAGGCGTAATAACAAGGAAGGGCAACTGACGTCTCTGACGGAACTGAAAGGTCCGAACGATTATGCTGTCCCCGTGTTGAAGGTGACCGATGCGTCGGGGAAAATCAAGGCCGTTACGTTTGGGTACGCCTGTCATCCGACCGTGTTGGATATTTATCTTTGGTCCGGCGATTTTCCCGGTTTTGCCCAGGCGGAACTTGAAAAATGGTATCCCGAGACAATCGCGTTGTTTTTCCAAGGGGCGGGAGCGGACATGAATCCGCTCCCCCGCCGCAGCATACCTTTGGCCAGACAATACGGCATCACGCTGGCGGCTTCCGTGGACCGGGTGCTCCGGGAGGAAATGAAAATATTGCCGGCCACGCTGAAAACCGCTTACCGGGAAGTGATGTTGCCTTTGGACACACATTCGGAGGCCTATTTGACGGAAATCGTCCAAAACACCAACCAGCCGGAGTTCCACAAACGTTGTGCCAAAAGTATTCTGGATCAGTACAAAAACGGACAACCGCCGATGCGTTCTTATCCGTATCCCGTCCAGGCATGGAACGTCGGCGGATGGCCGTTGTTTACCCTGGGAGGCGAATTGACCATCGGATATGCCGTCGGGCTGAAAGAAAAATATGGAGAAGATGCTTTTGTATTGGGATTTACAAACGATGTGATGGGGTATATCCCGACGCTCACCGTTTTGAAGGAAGGGGGTTACGAAGGGGCTTCTTCGCAATTGGAATACGGATTGCCCGGCCTGTGGGCACCCGAAATCGAAACGATGATACTTGAGGCGATTGATGAACTGGCAAAACAGACCGGAATTTTGCCGCAATATTGAGTCTTGCTCCGGACTCCATCGCCGTATATAATATTTTGATGATGCGTTGTTTTATTGATTTTTGAATTCCACTTTAGACCGGACACATTTTATGAAATACTCAAGAATCCTGTTTTTGACTGGTCTTGCTTTGTTGACGCTCCTTGGCGGTGGTCTTGTCAACGGCATATTTGCAGTGGCGGCTGAGAAGTCGCCGGAAAATGAACAATGGCCGATCGGCGTGATCGTCCGGGTTGATGATCACGGCACCGGCTTGTCCTTGGACAAGGCCATGGAACTCGGCGTTTCGGTCATCCAGCTTAAGGTTCCCGTCGCGGCCAACCGGACGGAGGAAAATGCACAAAAAATCCTGGAAACGCTTAAAAAACACGGCGTCACCCTGACTTGCGTGGTCAGCGGTTTCGCCGGGGAGAATTACCAGACGATCCAAATCGTTCGGGAAACCGTCGGGTTGGTGCCGAAATCGACACGGCAGGAACGTTTTGAGGATTTCAAGAGCGTTTCCGATTTTGCAAAGCGTGTGGAGGCTCCGTCGGTTCAGTTTCACCTCGGTTTCGTGCCGGAAGACACCGAATCGCAAGAATACAAGGACGTGGTCCGAATCACCCGGGACGCCTGCGACTATGTCTTTGAAAACGGTCAATGGCTCAACCTCGAAACCGGTCAGGAGCCCGGTGCCGCGCTGTTGCAGTTCATCAAGGATGTCAACCGGTTGAATTTGTATGTCAACTTTGATGCGGCGAACATGATTTTGTACGGTTGCGGCGAGCCGAACGAGGCCCTGCAGCTTGTCGGGCATTATGTCCGCAGTACACATTGCAAAGACGCCCGTTGGTCGAAAAATCCCGGTCAGGAATGGGGTGAGGAAGTTCTGTTCGGAACCGGTGACGTCAACGCCGAGCTTTTCCTCAAAACGCTCCGGTCGGTCGGATACGACGGTCCGCTGATCATCGAACGGGAAAACAGGGAAAGCCCGGAAAAGCAATACGACGACATCCTGAAAACGATTGAATATTTGAAGCAACTCAAGAGAGAGGTTCTCAAGTAACGATAAGGCTTTTACAGGAAAGGTGTCAGCATGTCGGACAATGAAAAGCAGTGGTTTGTCGATATCCGGAACGAGATTGTCGGGCCGGTGTCGCTGGACGTGTTGCGTGATTGGTTGCGTGTCAAGACAATCACATCGGAAACCTGGGTGCGGCAGAACGGCTCAAGTGAATGGCAACCTCTGGCGATGGTTGAAGAACTTGACATGACCACGGAAGGAACGCAAGACCTGCAAAAAACGGGCGACCGTCCCTCGCCCTACATTCAGTCGAACGATTTGGAAATGGACGAACCACAACCCACGGACCGCGACCGGTTACTCAATCGTGCATTCGAAATGAAGTGCATTGCGATCATGATCTTGCTGTTGGGAGTCTTATTCATCGTTCCAGGGATGTTTAGCATGGTCATCAACCAGTATCATCATCCGATATTTGCCCTTTTTGTCGGTTTTCTGTCTTTCATTCCAGTGTTGCTTTGCTATTATGCTTTCAATTCGATTTCCATCGCCCTCAAGTCGTCCGCCCAATTGTGCGAAAAAGTTGAACAATTGCAGAAAATGCTGGAAAACGACAAAAAACGGCAGCCACGGAATCAAGGTTAAGGTATGACCAATAACGACAACAACCGGCAATTACAAAGCACCTTAAAAACATTTATGAAACATTTGTTATTGCTCATCCTGGTACTGACCGGATCGTTTGCCTTTGGTGAAAGACCGGATTTGATGACTTATGTCGACGAAAAAGGAGAACGTCGGGAAGTCAAGGCGGAAAAAGACTGGGAAACCAAACGTCGGGAGATTCTCGACGCCATGCAGGATGTCATGGGGCGATTGCCCGATCGTGACGACTTGCCCCCTTTGGACGTCCAAGTCCGTCACGTTCAGGAAGAGAAGACTTTTGTACGAAAGACGATCCGATTCACGGCGGCAGACAATGAATTCGTTCCGGCTTACCTTTATCTTCCGCTTCGTGATGGGAAAAGTGTTCCGGGCAAACGTCCGGCGATGCTTGTCCTTCATGAAACCGATGATTTGGGCAAACGCTCGGTGGATGGAGAGCGTGCCCGACCCAATCGGGCTTATGCCCGTGAACTTGCTTTGCGTGGGTACGTCGTCATTGCTCCGGATTATCCGAGTTTCGGGGAACTGAAAGATTATGATTTCAAGTCGGCCCGTTACCAATCCGGCACCATGGCGGGAATTTTTTATCATACAAGGTGCATTGATTTGTTGCAGAATTTGGACGAGGTCGATCCCGACCGGATCGGCGTGATCGGTCATTCCCTCGGCGGTCATAACGCCATGTTCCTTGGTACTTTTGATCCCCGACTCAAAGTGATTGTCGCAAGTTGTGGGTGGACGCAGTTCGAAAATTACGATATTGGTCCCGCTGGAACGCAACACTACGGAGGTCGTTTGGGACCGTGGGCACAGGATCGGTACATGCCGCTCCTCCGGGAAAAATATCAACTGGACGACAAACGGATTCCGTTCGAGTTCCATGAGGTCATTGCACTTTTCGCGCCCCGGGCTTTCTTTTCCAATTCGCCGATTCACGACGGCAATTTCGATGTCGTCGGCGTCCGAAGGGGAATCGAACTTGCTTCGAAAGCGTATACCTTTCACCGTTCGGAAAACAACCTTCAAGTCCGTTATCCCGAAGCGGAACACGATTTTCCCCCCGATGTTCGGCTCGAAGCCTATCGATTTGTCGATCATGTTTGGAGTTCCGTCCCGACCTCGACGACTGCCTGACGGCTCCGGAATGAGCCGACAACAGTGAGAAGGGAGGAACTGTTTGTCTGGAATACTATTTAATAATACTATTTAATCAATTATCACCATCACTTTCTCTCTCAGGAGGTCATTATGCAAAAAGACAGAGTCACCAGGCGTTCATTTCTCAAGAGCAGTGGATTGGCGGCCGCCGGTGCCGTTTTGGCGACGCAAGTTTCGCAAACGGTTGCCCAAACCGACGCCGCTTCCGATGCTGCTGTTCCGGCCATTCTTGGCGGTCCCAAGGCCCATAAAACGGGATGGCAAAATTGGCCGCAATGGGATGCGGAAAAGTTCAATCCCCGCATGAACGAAGTCATGCGAGGTCTGGTCTGGTCGCGGAGCGGTAAGGTCAGCGAATTTGAGGAAAAATGGGCCGCAATGCACGGCTCAAAGCATTGCCTGACAACGGTCAACGGCACTAACGCCTTGAGTGCCGCCTGGATGCAGTCGGACATTCGTCCCGGCGACGAAGTGATTTGTGCCCCATACACGTTCAGCGCTTCGGTTTTCGGCGTCCTCTACAAAGGCGCCATGCCGGTTTGGGCGGACATTGATCCGATGACGTTCCAAATCGACCCGGAGAAAATCAAGGAGAAAATCACTCCCCGAACCAAGGGTATTCTGCCGGTCCACATCTGCGGTTATCCCTCCGATATGCCGGCCATCATGACAATCGCCAAGGAACACAATCTTTTCGTCGTGGAAGACTGCTGTCAGGCTCACTTGGCGGAAATCGACGGCAAAAAGGTCGGCACCTTCGGCAATGCCGGTTGTTTCAGCTTCCAGACATCGAAAAATCTCCCCATCGGCGAAGGCGGCGGGATTCTGACCGACAACACCGAGTATTTTGATCGGCTTTATTCCTACCACAATTTCGGTTATGCGTCAGGCTCCATGGCCGGTCAATTTAGCTCCATTACGGCCAACATTCTTGCAAACAAGATTCGCATGGCCGAGTATCAGGCCGTGATCGGATTGTGCCAACTCGAAAATCTCGAAGCACAGCATAAAAAACGCAACGAAAACGCGTCCTATCTCAGTGAAAAGCTGTCCGCGTATCCCGGCATCACTCCGGTCAAGTTTCACAAGGGCGCGACACAAGCGTCCTATTACATTTACTCCATGATTTACAATCCCGAAGGTCTCGACGGACTCCCGCGGGAACGATTCCTGGAAGCTCTGAACGCCGAAGGGGTTCCGGCCTCTTCCGGTTACCCGAATGATCCGATTTACACCCAACCGTTCCTTCACGAGGTGTTCAAATCCGACATTTATCAAAAGTTTTACTCGAAAGACGAACTGGATTTCGAAGGATACAAGCAGAGGAATCACTGTCCGTCCTTGATTAAGACCTTCAACTCAGCCATTTGGATCATGTCTCAAGGAATCATGCTCGGCTCGAAATCCGACATGGACGACATCGTCAACGCCGTCGACAAAATCCATAATAACGTCGCTAAGATCAAATCCGCTTAACCTTTGGGCACGGCGGGAAAAAAACGATATATATGAACAGAATGTTAAGGCTATCCGGAAAATCGCTTCAATCTTTTGTGAAAAAGAAAATTCGCGGCGGCAAAAGAGTATTCCAGATTATTGAAAACTGGCGAGAAAGTGCCTCGTCGGTTTCGTTGGACTTGGAACGTTTGCGGCAATACCAGTATGTTCATGAACGGGTTGTTCATCCTTGGGATGTTTACGTCGGATCGAAAATTTCACCTCCAAAAAGATTTAGAGATGAAATCATTCTCGGTCTGTTGAAACGCTATGAACATTGGGATGCCCAATTACAAAAGCTCGGCGAACCCTATTACCTCAAAGTTTGGTTATTCGACAAAACATTTTTCGAATCACAGATTGTTGTCGCAATTCGGGAACGAATTCAATGGTATGAGAACATTTTTAGTCATGCCGATCGAAAGTTGGTTTTCCCTTTTCAGCATTTCGCAAATAATGCCGTAAAATCCCCTGTATTTCAGTGGATGCCCGCTTTTGATGACGGCAGTCCAGATGATGTTGATTATCCACAACGCAATCTGGTTTGGATCGGTGCTGTAAACAGACATTAATGGAGTTACGCCCTGTTGGGGCTACAATAATGTGGGGGTGGCCGTTACCCCCGGCTGAAGCCAGGGGTTATCGAGATTGCGTCCTTTCAGGACGATTTATTGTATATATTATTGCATATAAAGTTGCAATAGCCAACATTAAAGTTACTATAGCCAATATCATCTTTCAGAATTGACAGACCATCAACAATAGCAAAGCAACCATGCCAAACAACAGAAATTTATCACGACGTGCCATCTTTCGATTTGTCGTCATGGGGGCGATTGTCCTCTCTTCATTGGGACAGGGGATTTCCATTGCGATTGCGGAAAATGAGAATCACGGTTCCCCCCATCTCAAAATCGTAACCTTCAAGGTTGACGTCACTCCGTCGATTGGTGAACAGTTGGCCTATGTCATCAACGAGAAGGTCGAAACGCCGATTTTTGTCAGTGGTATCGTTTTGGACGATGGCAGAACCCGCGCCGTTTGGGTTTCTTGCGATTATCTCTACCTTTGCGGTGATATTCACGTCCACTGGACGGACGAAATTGCCAGGCAAGCAGAAACGGCTCGGGAAAACGTCTTTCTCCATTCCATCCACCAACACGACACCTTATGGATGGCCCCGGGATACAATCCGAAAGAAGGTGAAAACGGCCGGATGATCGTGAATCCGGAATATTGCGAAAAAAGTCTGAAAAACGTGTTGGAAGGGATCGGCAAGGCGGTCTCCGGTCCCTGGCAAACGGTGGGGAAGTTGTTGACCAGTGAAACCCGGGTCGGAGGGTTGGCTGCCAGTCGGCGAATCCGTGATGAAAACGGTGTCATGCGGCCGAGGCTTAGCGGCGTCAATCCTCCGGATGTCCAGGCCTTGACCGTCGGAATCATTGACCCGATTCTCCGAACGGTTTGTTTTGAAAACACGGAAGGTCGCCGGATCGTCGCCCTTCATTTCTATGCAACGCATCCGCAGTCGGCATACATGCGGGGCATGGTGAGTACCGACGTTCCCGGCAGGGCATTACGCCACGTCCAAGAAAACGATCAATCTGTTGCTTTGAACATTTATTTCTCCGGCTGCGGTGCCGACGTTGCATTTGGGAAGTACAATCTGACAGGCGACATTAACACAATCGAACGATTGGGAAAGCGTCTCGGTGACGGAATTCTTCGCAACTTGCAACGGCTGGAAGAACAGCCGATCGGTTCTCTGGTCGTCAAACGAGTCGCTTTCGAAGTTCCCTTTCTTGCGTCGATCCCTCCGGCGAGCGAATGTCCGGGATTACGTGCCCCGGAACGACGCTACCTGCTGGAAACCATGGATCGGTGGCGGAAAAGCACGGTGGCTCGAATGAGTATCGGACCGAGGACCCATTTTCTTTCTTTTGAGCCGGGGGAAGTCTTCGTCGATTATCAATTGTACGCTCAATCGCTCATTCCCGAACATTTTCTCGCAACGGCGGCCTTCGGCAACGGCGTTTATTTGTACATTCCCACCCGAGCGGCCATCGAAGAAAACGCCGGATACGAAACCGGTCCCGGGGAATGTCTCGTGACGCCGGAAATTGATGAGACACTTCGCAATGCCATACGCCAGTGTTTCGACGAAGTCATCAATGGTCCCGATGTTTTTTAACCAAACAGCTTGAATCCTTTACACAGTTTCCATGACTCAAAAACAAAACAGCAATAACAAAACAACTATGACAAAAAATCAAAATTTCATGCGACGTGCCATCTTTTTATTTGCCGTCATCGGAGTCCTTGCCTTTTCCCTATCGGGATTGCTGAAAGCGGACGAATCCGTCAATTCCGGCAAAGCGAATCGACTTAAAATCGTAACTTTCCAGGTTGACGTCACCCCGCCGATTGGCGACCCGCTTGCTTACGTTCCCAACGACAAGGTCGATACTCCGATTTACGTCAGCGGTGTCGTCCTGGATGACGGTAAGACCCGCGCCGTTTGGGTTTCCTGCGATTACATTTACATTTGCGGAGAATCCTACGTTTTGTGGACCGAAATGATCGCCAAACAGGCCGGAACGGTCGCGGAAAACGTTTTTCTCCATTCCGTTCATCAACACGACAGTATTCGCTGGGCTCCGGAGTACAATCCGAAAGAAGGCGAAAACGGTCCTTTGGTTGTGAACCCGAAATACTGTGAAAAAAGCCTGGCGGACGTTTCGGATGCGATTTTCAAGGCGGTGTCCGGCCCCTGGCAGTCGGTGAGCCGATTGCTAACCGGTGAAACCCGGGTCGGCGGTTTGGCCGCCAACAGACGTCTTGTCGACGAGAACGGCCAGTTTGCCCATACTCGTTTCAGCGGTCAAAACACGCCGGAATTGCAGGCTTGGCCGGTCGGTAAAATCGACCCGATTCTGAGAACGATCTGTTTCGAGAACACCGAAGGACGTCGGATTGTCGCTTTGCATTTTTATGCTACGCATCCGATGGCGGCCTACCGGCGAAACATGGTGAGTACCGATGTTCCCGGCAGGGCGTTGCGTCACGTCCAAGAAAACGATTCTTCCGTTGCTTTGAACATTTATTTCACCGGTTGCGGCGGAGATATCACCTTCGGGAAGTACAATCTGACCGGAGACGCCCAGTCCATCGAACAATTGGGGAAGCGTCTCGGTGACGGAATCCTCCGCAACTTGCAACGGCTTGAAGAACAGCCGATCGGCTCCCTGGTTGTCAAACGGGTCAACATCGAGGTTCCATTCAATCCGTCGGTCGGTCCCGCTTCGAATTACCAAGGAGAACACTCACAGGAACGGCGTTATTTGCAGGAAACATTTGAGCGTTGGCGACAAAGCAGCGTCGCCCGGCTGAGCATCGGACCAAAAGTCCACTTTCTCTCCTTTGCACTGGGCGAGGTTTTTGTCGATTATCAATTGTACGCTCAATCGCTCATTCCCGAACATTTTCTCGCAACGGCCGCCTACGGGAACGGTGTTTATTGGTACATCCCCACCCGGGCGGCCTTCGGAGAAAACGGCGGTTACGAAACCAGTGACCAGGCCTGCATCGTGACGGCGGAAATCGATGAAGTGCTTCGCAATGCCATACGCCAATGTTTCGACGAAGTCATCAATGGCCCCGATGTTTTTTAGACAGCAGACTTGTTCGGAAACGTTGGTTTGGAGAAACTCCATTGATCGTTTCCGGACAAGTCTTACTTATTCACCTCATTATTCACCAGCCGGACCGGCATTTTTGATCGCGTCGCTGGCGACGTCTTCGTATTTGGTGAAATTCTTCCGGAACAGTCCCGCGAGTTTTTTCGCCGTTTTGTCGAACTCCGCCTGATCTTTCCAGACATTGCGCGGGATCAGTATTTCTTGCGGAACATTCGCACAACTTGTCGGAACATTCAAATTGAAGACCGAGTCATGAACCGTCTTCGCACTGGCCAGCTCACCGGAGTGAATCGCGTCGATGATCGCCCGGGTGTGCTTGATCGAGAGTCGTTTTCCGACCCCGTAAGACCCGCCGCACCAGCCGGTGTTGACAAGCCATGCCTTGGAACCGTATTTTTCCATATTTTTCGCCAAAATTTCCGCGTATTTGGCCGGATGCCAGACGAGAAACGCGGCACCGAAGCAGGCGGAGAACGTCGCTTCCGGTTCGGTGACCCCCATTTCGGTTCCGGCCACTTTCGCCGTGTAACCGCTCATGAAATGGTACATCGCCTGTTCCGGTGTCAGGTGACTGACCGGCGGCAACACGCCAAACGCGTCACATGTCAGGAAAATGATGTTTTTCGGATGTCCGCCGACACACGGGAGCTTGATATTATCGATAAACTCGATCGGATACGAAGCCCGGGTATTTTCGGTCAACGAGGCGTCATCATAATCAACCACCCGAGTCCGGTCATCGAAAACGGTGTTTTCAAGGACGGTGCCGAATCGAATCGCCTGATAAATTTCCGGTTCACTTTCGGACCGGAGATTGATGCACTTGGCATAGCACCCTCCTTCGATGTTGATGATTCCGTCTTCCGTCCAAAAATGTTCGTCGTCGCCGATCAATTTACGATGAGCTTCGGCGGAAAGGGTTGTTTTTCCCGTCCCGGAAAGCCCGAAAAAGAGCGAGACGTCCCCGTCCGGACCTTCATTGGCCGAACAGTGCATCGAAATAAGTCCCTGTTTCGGCATCAGGTAGTTCATGATCGTGAAGACGCCTTTCTTCATTTCTCCGGCATATTGCGTTCCCAGAATGACGAATTCCCCTTTTTCAAAGGAAACCGCGACACTGGTAGGCGAAGCAATCCCTTCCGCGTTCATGTTGGCGGGAAACTGACCGGCGTTGAAAATCACGTAATCCGGTTTTCCGAAATTCAGGAGTTCTTCAGGAGTCGGCCGGACAAGCATGTTGAGCATGAACAGTGCATGGTAGGCCCGACAGCAGACGACGCGAATCTTCTGACGATATTTGGGATCCCAGCCGGCAAACCCGTCAACCACGTAAAGAAGGTCGCGCGTGTTGAGATAGTCGATTGCCCTTTGACGGTTGTAGTTGAAAACCTCTTCCTTAAGTTTCATATTGACCGTTCCCCACCAGATGTCGTTTGTACTGTCAGGATGGTCGACGACACGTTTATCCTTGGGGCTGCGTCCGGTTTTTGTGCCGGAACTGTTCATCAGCGCACCGGTCGACGTAATCGCCGCGTGCTCACGAGTAATAGCATCTTCATACAGACGGGCCGGAGACGGATTCCGAAGAACACGGTCAACATAAATACCGTAAGAACTGAGGTCCATTTGTGAACGCATGATTTTTACCCCTTTCCCCATGTCAAATTATATGGGACAAGTCAAACAATGATGGTGAGAGTAAACACGTTGTTTTCTCTGTTTTGAAAAACTGCAAAAAAAATCAAATTTTCCAAAAATATCGACGCAATTATACTGTCAACCGATTGCATTCACAGTACCCCGGAGTTGTGGCGAGCGAAAACAATTGTAAAAATTGTGGAGAAAACGAAAAAACTTGATATTTGTTTGATATTTTGTCGTTTTTTAACAATTTTTATTGTTATTTGAGCTTTTGGAACGTGGGAAAGTGTCCGCTCCAACCAAGTTTTTCCCGGAGTGTCTGATAATAGCTGACGCCGGGAATTTTGATCATTTTGAATGTATGTGAGGCCCGGGTCACGACCACCCGTTCGTTCGGCGTGACGGTGGCAATCACGTTTCCGTCGATGATCACGGGTACATTGGGATTCTGAACACGAAGTTCATAGCTCCGGTGGGCGGAATCCACCACCGGACGATGACTCAATGTGTGCGGACTGATCGGCGAAATGACAAACACGTCAAGATCGTTTCGCAAAATCGGACCACCTGCGGAAAGACTATGACCGGTCGATCCGACCGGCGTGCTGATGATCAGTCCGTCGCCGCGATAACTGGTGACATGTTCGCCGTCAATGATCAGGTCCATCAACAACATGTTGAACGGCGGTCCGGTCTGGATGGAAACCTCGTTGAGGCCGAATCGTTTGGTCAGAAGTTCTTTTCCGCAGAAAATCTCACATTTGAACATGATCGACTCTTCCCGAGGATAGGTCAAAATCGCCTTTTTCTTGAGAAGCGGCACAAGATCTTCCGGCATGAAATTTGCAAGAAAACCAAGGGTTCCGAGATTGACCGAAAGCACCGGAAGCTGATTTTCGCCCATCTGGTGCGCCGCCCGAAGGATGGAACCGTCGCCGCCGAAAACGATTGCGAAATCGGCCTCATACTGGCTGAAATCCAACGTACACGAAAAATCCTCCGCGACAATCGTGCAATGTTTGACGATTTCCGGACGAAACGTCTCCACCGCTTCCCGCACTCCCAGGCGGTCGGCGGACCCCAACAAAATAACACGCATAAAACCTATATCTCCAGTATCCATTTATACCATTGATCACATTTTTTCCACGGTTTCGATCCCGAGCAATTCCAGGCCTTTTTGCAAAGTCCGGGCGGTCAGGTCGGAAAGCACAAGCCGACTGTTTCGGATGGCTTCATCATCGGCCCTGAGCACCGGGCACTGTTCGAAGAACGCCGAATAACGATTGGCAAGATCGTAAAGATAGCCCGCGAGCATGTTCGGACGGTAATCCCGAAGTGTCGCTTCCAACGTTTCCTCGAATTTCAAAAGCTCAATGGCAAGTGCCCGTTCCGCAGGCTCATCCAGTTGAATCGCGATGGTTTGCCGTCGCAATTGTTCGACGTCGACGTTTCCCTTGGTGAAAATGCTGCGAACCCGGGCATAGGCATATTGCAGATAGGTTGCCGTGTTCCCGTTCATTGCGAGCATCTTGTCATAACTGAAGACGTAATCACTTTCACGATTCTGCGACAAGTCGGCATAAATCAACGCGCCGATACCGATTCGCCGGGCTGTTTCCGTCGCCTGGTCCTGGGAAAGCTCTTCATTGTTGGCCGTCACGATTTCCAAGGCCCGACGTTCCGCTTCATCAAGGAGACTTTCCAGTCCCACGGTGTCGCCGGACCGGGTTTTGAACGGCTTGCCGTCTTCCCCGAGCACGGTTCCGAATTTTACATGGGTTAGCTCCATATTGCTGTGCCCCATCAGTCGTGTTGCCGCAAAAAGCTGCTCGAAATGCAAGCTCTGCCGGAAATCAACGACATAAAGAACGGCGTTGGGCTGAAACGTTTTGACGCGGTACTCAATGGTTGCCAGGTCGGTCGTCGCGTAAAGAAACGCCCCGTCTTTCTTTTGGACCAACATCGGAACCTCTTGGTCGGGAAGAAAAACGCCGATAGCCCCATCTGTTTCCCGGGCAATTCCGAGTTTCACCAGTCGCGCAACCAGTTCGGGGAGCATGTCATTGTAATAACTCTCCCCCAGGACATGATCGAAGGTGATTTTCAACCGGCTGTAGACCCGGTCGATGTCGGTTTTGCAAAAGACGAGAATTTTCTCCCAAAGTTCGCGGTTTTCCTTGTCGCCGTGATGAAGTTTGGACGTCTCCTCCAAAACCGCCTGTCCAATGTCGGCGTGTTTTTGCGAGTCCTCGAAAAGTGTCGGGTCGGCAAGAACCGTCTTGAGTTTTCCGACCACGGATTGGATTTCCGCCAGGAGTTCGAAAACCTGCGATTCAAGCCGCTGCTTTTCCTTATTGTGTTTCTTCTCCTCATTCTTGTCGACGGGAGTCACGGTGTCCATTTCAGCAAGTTTCGCTTTGAGAAAATCGGCTTTTCTTTGATATTCAGGAAGCATGGTGACATTTTTATGGTAATCCACCAGTTGACGAACCAGCCGGTAAAGCCGGGCCAGCTCCTCCACGGGATTTCTTTGATATGCCTTTTCGTCAAGGAAATGGCGGTATCCGTAAATGATCATCCCAAACTGCGTCCCCCAATCTCCGAGATGATTGTCGGTGATGACACGGTGTCCGTAAAAACGGAGCATCTGTGCCAGGGCGTTCCCAATGACGGTCGAGCGGATATGCCCGACGTGCATCGGTTTTGCAACATTCGGGGCGGAAAAATCAACCAAAAACGTTCGTGGCGACGAAGACACCCCGACACCTATCCGGGAATCACGACTTGCGTCTTGAAGCGTTTGTGCGAGCCAACCGTTTTTGAGACGCAAATTGATGAAACCCGGTCCGGCAATTTCCGGCGTCTCGCACAAATCGGAAACATCAAGTTTGTCGAGAATCATTTGCGCGACATCCCGGGGTGATTTCCCGAGTTGTTTCCCCAAGGACATCGCCATGTTGGCCTGATAGTCCCCAAATTTCGGCTCCTGACTCGGACGGATCATCTCCAGCATCGGTTCCGGATGATCCGTCAGCCCCGCAAGTGCCGATTCAAAACGTTTTTTCAAAAGGAAAGGAATATTCATAAAACGGTTGATTCCAAAATGGTTTGATTGCAATAATAATAGTCTGGTTGCAATTTGTGACAAACCATTTTACGGAAAAAACCGTTTTTTGGCAATGTCAATGTCCTTGAGTCAATGCCATTTAATGGTGAAGCTGTTATAGTGAGGTTATAGACTATAGACTATAGACTATAGACTATAGACTATAGACTATAGACTGTAGGCTGTAGGCTGTAGACTGGAGCCGGTATTCTTACGTTTCCGTGTTTTCCACGGGGACGTCCGACTGTTTTTTGAAAAGAAACTTGATACGGTCAACACGGATTCGCGTTTCACGCAGCATCTGAAAAATCACCTTCAGTTCATGTTCAAGCATATATCTGTTCAGGTCGCTGCCGTACAGTAACGCCTGATCGTCAAGAAACGTCGGGTAGTTTTGCGTGCTGATTTTAGCGAGCAACCTTTTTGTTCTTTTAATGTGCCTTTGAACTCTGCGGAGACGGCGATAAATGAGGTCATTTTCTTCCGGTTTCGGCATGGGGTTCGACATGGGTTGGCCTTTCGTTTTGCATGGGTTGAGAAAGAAATGAGGGACCGAAACACGATCGTCACCCCAAGCCAACCCATCGCTAACGGGCCATCCGCAGTGAAAATCGGCCCGGCCCCCCGCAATGAGCGCAAAACAAAGCGCCACCCTGTTACGGGAGTCAGACCGATACAACCTGCGGAAGCCGCCGGAAAGGCGACACCGAAAATAATTAGCGATTACTTGGCTTGGAAGCAACTCAAGTGTTCCGTCTTGACTGGAACAACATCGAATTGGGAAAAACAAAAATTTTTCCTTTGTATCAACAGGAAATGTTACAGAAAAATCACGCCCGTGTCAAGAATCCGGTGGAAACAGAATAATTTTGGGTATACCGGAGCCGGTAGGGTTGGTTGATTTGGAAAGTTGTGAAGCATGGCCCCTTAGGACGTTGAAAGTGTCTCCGACGGGCAACGTGCCGTTGCATCGCCCAGCGTGCCGCTGGACCGCAATATTCCTCGCGAATTTTATACCGGAGCCGGTAGAGACAAGGAAGCGGGGTGGTGTTCAGAATCAAAAAACTTGAAAAAAACGCCAATATTTATATGACACGAGCAATATTTTTACGTTATTTCTTATCCATTGATCATGTTTTTTGTCCGCATTTATGATATAATGGGTATTATTGTATGAATTATTGCATCAGCATTGCATGACATGAACAGATTGATGGTTTCCGGAATTTTGCGTGTTTTGGAGGAAAATGTGATGAAAACAACAACCGGTATGACTTGTTCCCTTGTGTTGATCTTGTCTTTGGGGATTGTGCCTGACTTGTCACGGAGTTTATCGGCCTCGCAACCAGCCGGCGAACAACTCCGGGAGATGATCGAAGCCGATTGGGTTCGTCAGGCTTCAGAACTTGAGTTTTATTTGCCCCAAGACCTGTCCTTTCATCCCGACGGAACGGTTGCGACAAAAAATACCGGCATAACAACAGCCTTGGATGCCGCCGGCGCGGTCGACGGGATCATCGACGGAAGATACGGTTTTCATACACAAAACGACAATCCTGCGTGGTGGGCCGTCGATCTGCAGGAACCTGTTTTAATTGATCGGGTTGTCGTTTTCAATCGTGAGGACGGCGGCGACTCGACCAGGGTAAGAGCCAATGGTCTGATTCTCCTCGTCTCCATGGATGGGAATTTCTGGAAAGAGTGTGCCCGACATCAGGGACAGCCGTTCGGCGGACTCGCGACAAACAATCCCTGGACGGTTTCATTGAATGGCGTTGAAGCCAGATATGTGCGGTTGCAGACCCCTGGTCAGAATTTCTTGCACCTTGACGAGGTTCAGATTTTTCCCGTGGGACAGCCGGAAAACAATGTCGCCCTGAAAAAGCCGGCGGACCAAAGCAGTCTCAGTGACTGGTCGGCGTTTTCCGAAAAAGTGTGGCCCTCGACAGGCGCCAACGTGAATTTCAATCAGGATATTGTGGAGCAAACGTTTGCCCTTGCCGACCGCACCATCGAAATGCTGCACAATCAGGTGGAAGAATCGCAACGGGAACTCTGGACGCAAAAACTCTCCGAACTTCGGAAAAACTGGAAAAATTCTCTCTCGGTGAATGAACCGTCCCTCACGCAGGAACAATTGCAGGATGTTTACCTGAGTGTCCGCCGGTTGCGACGGGAAATGATTCTCGCCCATCCTTTGCTCAATTTCGACCGACTTTTGATCAACAAACGTCCTCCTCCGACGTTCAATCATCAAACTGACCAATACATTGCAAGACACAATCATGTCGGAGACGGTCCCATCATTCTTGACAATTGGAAATCGCTTGCCGGAACACCCCGGGAAACAGTTCTGCTTCGCGGAAAACTTCTGCCGGGAACGGTGATTCACCCGGATTTGTCGTTCGATGCGAAAAAGATCATTTTTTCCTATTGCGACCAAACCACGGACCCGAGACCCGAACACCGACGCTCTTTTCTTTGGGAAATCGGGCTCGACGGCACCGGATTGCGTCAAATCACGGGAACTCTTCGCGACCCGCTTCAAGGGGCCTACAGTCGGGAAACCGTTTTGATTGAAGATTTCGATCCGTGTTATTTGCCCGATGGCCGTATCGCGTTCGTCAGCACGAGAAACCAGGGAGGCGTCAGGTGTCATCATGGGGACCGGTACTGCCCGACCTACACCCTCTACCGATGCGACTTGGACGGCGAAAACATTGTTCCCCTAGCCCATGGAGAAGCCAATGAATGGGACCCAAGCGTCCTCCACGACGGCCGGATTCTATGGACCCGTTGGGACTACATCAATCGACACGACACGATTTACCAGAGTCTCTGGACGATTCGTCCTGATGGAACGGGAACGTCGCATCTCTATGGGAATTACACCATCAATCCTTGTTCGCTTTATGAAGGAAAAAGCATCCCGGGTTCGAAAAAAATCGTGGCCACCGCAGGGGCGCATCATAACTACACGTCCGGCTCCATTGTGGTGATTGACCCTGATCTGGGACAGGACGGCCCTGATCCCGTTACGCGAATCACGCCGGAAATCATGTTTCCTGAAACGGAATACTGGCCTGTCATACAGTGGTCCATCGGCGGTGCCCAGACCCCTTGGGCTTTGAGTGAAGACCTGTTTCTTTGTTCCTATTCGTCACGTCCGATCTTGACATTTGAAAAAAATGCCTATTCCATTATGCTCGTCGACCGAATCGGCGGACGGGAACTGATCTACGCCGACCCGGAGATGTCGTGTGACAGTCCGATCCCAATTCTCGCGAGAGAAGTGCCCCCTGTTCTTCCTTCCGTCCTTCCTTCGACGTTTGCCGACGATAATAAATCGAATGACGCTAACAAATCGAACGGGTATAATGAAGAAAATAAGGATAATATTCAGGATTATGCCCAGGGTTATTGTTACGTGCAAAACATTTACAATTGCACGGAGCCACTTCCTCAGGATTCAATCAAAAAACTTCGTGTTGTTCGCATTTACGAGCAACCGACGCAAAGAGTCGCTGATCGAAGTGCAACATTGTTCGAGTTGCCCAAGGAAATCCTGGGAACCGTCGACGTGGCCGAAGACGGTTCCGTGGCGTTTGTTGCTCCGGCAGGCGTGCCGCTTTTGTTCCAACTGTTGGATGAGAACGACATGTCGGTGATGAGCATGAGGTCGTTTGTCTATCTCCAGCCGAATGAACAAATGGGTTGCATCGGTTGTCATGAATCCAGATCGAATGTTCCCTCGATGACGGCAAAACGTCCGATTCCGGTCGATCAATATGCGGAATTGACGCCGCCGACCGGTCCGCAGGAAAAAACCGGACTCAGTTTCATGCGAACCGTGCAGCCTGTCCTCGACCGCTACTGTATTGAGTGTCACGGCCTTGAAAAAACAGAAGACGGTCTGAATTTGTTGGGGAAAATTCATACCGGACAGTTGGAAATGGGACGCATTCATGGCAGCCATTCCTACGATGCTCTCGTGATGAAGCCGGGACTTGTTTCCATTGCTTATCGCGACCTGGAAACTCCGCAAAGCAAACCGATGGATTACTTTGCCCATGCCGGAACACTGGCCACATTGCTTCTTTACGGTGATGAACATCATCCGGCACTTGCCGCACGTGACCGCGAATCGTTTCTCCGCGTCATTTTATGGCTCGACTTGAATGCCCAGTTTTTTGGAGATTATTCATGGAATAAGGAAGAATGGAAAAAGGTCAATCCCCAGGGAGAAAAGGAACTGAGAGATTTTGCGCGGCAACTCTTCGGGGAAACAGTCGCTTCCGCCCCGCTTGAGGCCCTTGTCAATCCCTGCAACGCCGAGGAAAGCCGGATTGTTTGCGCCCCACTTGTCGAAGCCGCCGGAGGCTGGGGACAGTGGCAAAACCCAAATTCCTGGACAACTAAAAACGGCGACTATCAAAAAATGCTCGCCCTTGTGAAAAACGTCTATTTCCCGTCGAAAGCCGATGATAAGTTTGGAGCATGTCAACTCACCCCTTGTGAATGTGAAAGTTGCTGGGTCCAAAAAGCCAATATCGAGTACCGCCAAAAACTTTTGAGCGGATATTCTCCGATAATTTCCCCTGCTGATGGGGCAAACAAGAAATAGAATGGATCAAATAAGAAATAATGGTCATGAAACGCAAACTGAAACGGGAGGAAATCCCGTCAAACGCCAATCTTTGTGAATATTGCACGGCAAAATGCTGCCGTTATTTCGCGCTGCCGATCGACCCGCCGAAAGGGTGGCGCGAATACGACTACATGCGTTGGTTTCTCCTGCACCACCGGGCAACCATTTTCGTCGAAGACAAGGAGTGGTTCCTGTTGGTTCACACCGAATGCAAATTTTTGCGAAGTGACAATATGTGCGGGATTTACGAAATTCGCCCAAAGATTTGTCGTGAATACACGACGGCAAAATGCGAGTATGAAGACCTCTGGGTGTATGACCAATATTTTGAAACTCCCGATCAGATCGCCGAATACGCGGAAGCTGTTCTTGGGCCGAAAAAACGGAATAATATTCGAACCCCGAAACCTGCGTGCTGAACAAACCCTGCATGTTGAACAAACAATGGCAATTCCCGAATTCCCTTTGCCTGAAGGACCAGAAAACGATTCTGGGTATTCTCATTTTTTTGTTGCCCCTGCTTTTGGGCTGGTGGATTGTTCAGGAACCTTGGGTGTTTCATGCAACGTCTTATCCTGATTACCCTTACCCTGAATCACGAAGGCGGGAACTCCGTTTTTTGATTGAGCCGAACACCGCCTCCAAGGAGGAATTGATGCTTCTTCCGGGAATCGGTGAAACCTTGGCGGAACGGATGCTCGAACACCGGCAAAATGTTGCCCCTTTTGAGTCCCCCGATGATTTGGAATTGATCCGGGGCATTGGTCCCAAAAAACGTGCGGCCATCGAACCGTTTTTGGATATTCCTCCTCACTCCTCTTGAAACTTCCTGAGAAATGCTGCTTCGTCTTCAGAATATTGTTCTCGACCGGGAAAAACGTCCGATTTTAAAAAACTGCTCATTGGAACTCGATTCCTGTCAACGGATTGGAATCATTGGGGCCAACGGCAGCGGAAAAACGTCACTTTTGTGGCTCATGTTGGGACTCGTCCGGCCTCAAAGCGGGGAGGTGGAAATTTTCGGGAAATCCCGTGTCGCCGAGCATGATTTTCAGGAAATTCGGGGAGACCTTGGACTTTTGTTCCAGAATTCCGAGGATCAGCTTTTTTGTTCAACCGTCAGGGAAGACATCGCGTTTGGACCGCTCAATCGAGGGAAATCAGCATCAGAAGCCCTGCAAATCGTTCATGGAATCTTGTCGCGGCTTGAAATGACGGAATTTGAACATCGGATCACCCACCATCTTTCCGGCGGTGAAAAAAGGCTCATTGCCCTTGCTTCCGTCTTGGCGATGGAACCGCAAATTCTCCTTTTGGACGAGCCGGACTCCGATCTTGACCCCCAAATTCTGGAACGTGTCAAACGGATTCTCGATTCACTTTCGGTCGCGATGATTATTGTTTCTCATAATCGTCCTTTCCTTGAGTCAGTTTGTCATCGAATTTTACTCTTGCAGGACGGAAAATTGTGCGAGCCTGAGTCCATCAGTGGAAATTAATGATAAATCCATGAAAAAATGATAAAACAATGAAAAATAACATTGAATTCAAAGTTTAAGGAGAAAAAACCGAAAAAAACGGCATTTCTAATGTTACCTTCTTGGTAAAATATGAAAAAACTGCTATACTTTTTTACTTCTTTAGGGATTTTCAGACGGTTTCAGGCTATATTTATAACGCTTATCATGGAGGACCTCATTCTATGGCGACACGTATCCGGATCAACCAAAGCGAACTTCAGGAACGGGAAATGCAGCGGAAACTGGAGATGAACACTTCGGAAATCGGTCTTTCGGTGAGGACGACCAACTGCCTGGAAGAGCAAGGGATTTTCACCGTCGGAGCACTTCTCCAATGTTCGCGGGAAGACCTGCTCGCGATTTCGAATTTCGGAGAGAAAACGCTAGAGGAAGTTTTTGTCGCTTTGGAACAAATCGGGTTTTATCGCAAAAACCGTCAACCGGAAGCGTGTTGACTTGAAAATCACGTTTATTGAGGAGAAGGACTGGTGTTTGGTCTACGTTCCCGATTGTTTCGACCAAAACTCAGTCGTTTTCGCACCGAGCGAAGTCGCTGGTTCTCCGAGTTGATACTTTTCTCCTGTCTTTTGACGGTCGGTCTCCTTTTCTTTTTGGTCCATTTTTTTTCATGGGTGATTCCCAACTGGGAGTTCAGGAGAAACTACATCCCCTGGAAATGTGTCGTCAAGGAAACGGAAATCGGCGAAAAAATAGTCAGAGAAAAGGTTTTTTATCGTCCCGAGATTCTCATCGACTACAAGTACAATGAGGAAGACTTTACCGTTCGGGCTTATGAGCTTGCGACCCTCAGGCACGACGGCGGTTATGATTACGACCGAACAACCGCGGAAGAAATCGCCCGTTCCTTTCAGGTCGGGAAAGAATATTCTTGTTGGATCAATCGCGATACACCGAATCGGGCTGTTCTGTATCGTGCCCCGACAATCTGGAGTTGGTTTTTTTTGGTGATTCCTGTTTTCCTGATCATCTCGGGAGGAACCGGACTTTACATCGCTTTCCGGCGGCGAAGCGTTTCCGCGGAACGAATGGTCCGGATTCGAAGCACCCTTTTTCCCGGCTTTGCCCCACCGAAAAAAGGGGTTCCCTATCCCACGGTTCCCGACCCGGCAGACATCAACAACAGTCCCGGCACGCATCTGGCGTATCGGTTGCCGATGACCCAGGTTTCCACGATTAAAATCATCATTACGCTCATTCTTTGTCTGTTCTGGAACATCGTTTCATGGACGGTTTTCCTCCTTTCCCTGTTCGCGACAAACTGGGTGGTGCAGGTCGGAGTTCCGGCAATGATTTTCGGGGCAACATTTTGCCTGTTGGGGTTGATTTTACTTGTTTGGGTCGTGCATCAATTTCTGGTGGCGTTTGGAGTCGGGCCGACGATTTTGGAGATGTCGGACCACCCGATTTATCCCGGGCGAAAATACCGGTTGATGCTTTTGCAATTCGGGGCGTTTCGCGTGAAAAGTTATCAGGTCGACCTTGTATGCGAAGAAATCGTCCGTTTTCGACAGGGAACCGACACCATCACGACACGCAAGGAAGTGTTTTGCAAACCGATTTTTGTCAAACACGACTTCGAGACTCAAAGCGACACGCCTCTTCAGGAGGAGCTGATTGTTCGACTCCCCCTGGGAACGATGCACTCATTCCGGACGGAACATAATGAAATTCTTTGGAAGTTTCATGTTCACGCCGAATTTGCCGGCTGGCCGAAACTTCAGCGGACCTGTCCGATTGTTGTCCGCCCACCCACCATTTCAGGCTATCACCCCGACTGGGAATTCGAATAGCGACGAGGCTAAAGGGCAACGTTATTCCACAATGGCAAGAAAGGAATGTATATATGCGAGAACACTTTGTGATTTATACGACATGCTTCAGCATTTTGATGGGTGGTAGCATGATCGCTTTCCTTCTCGGTATTGCAACCAACAAAGATGCCTGCTTCGTTGCAGCACTCGTATTGTTTTTTGTGGGCCTGCTCCTGACAGTGGCGTGGGCTCGCACAAGTATGGCCGCGCGGTGGTTATTAGCAGGCCTTCTCGGTTTGACTCTTCTCATGGGCGTCCAATACCTCCGATACCGCTATCATAGAGCATTGCAGTACCAAGAGTTGATGGAGGAGAAGATCAAGGCTGCCCCTGTCCAACAGATGGCCGACGAGTAATTGTCCAATGGTGAGCTTGTCCACACCGTGTTCTACCCCCCGGAAAACGAGGGCTCAAATATTCAAGCCGATCCTTGACACATTTTATGAATGATGTGACAATGGAAACGATTATTGATTCTTATTTATATCCTTTTTTAGTAGTTCACAAGAGTTTAGTAGTTCACAAAAGTTTTTGATGGGAGACCTCAAATATGTTGGAAAATGGAAAAAAACCGGGACTTGGGACAATTGTCCTGCATCACGCTTATGAACCGCTGAAAAATTTCTGTTCGGCGGCCGTCCCGATCCACATGACAACCGCATACCAATTTGAAAGCTGCGATTATGCGGCCAGTTTGTTTGCCCTGACGCAACCGGGCAACATCTATACCCGGCTCCAAAATCCGACGACCGACGTTTTTGAGCAACGGATGGCGGCCCTGGATGGGGGAGTCGATGCCCTTGCGTTTTCCAGCGGGATGCAGGCGATCATGATTTCGTTGTTCAATCTGCTCGGAAATGGTGACCATATTGTTTCTGCGGCGGCGATTTACGGCGGAACCATCACGCTGTTGCAGCATTCTCTCGCGAAATTGGGAATTCAGAACACGTTTGTCGACGCAACGGACGCCGGGAACATCGAAAAAGCGATTCGTCCGAATACCAAAGCGGTTTTCATTGAATCCATTGCGAATCCGAAAAACGACATCCTCGAATACGAAAAAATCACGGAAATCGCCCATAAACATGGGATTCCGGTGATTTGCGACAACACCGTGACCACGCCGGTGCTGTTCCGACCGTTTGATTATGGAATCGACATTGCCGTCTATAGCGCGACGAAGTATATCAATGGTCACGGCAACGCCATGGGGGGCGTCGTTGTCGACAGTGGGAATTTTGACTGGACCAGAAATCCTGAAAAGTGGCCGCAATTCAATAAACCTGATCCGAGTTATCACGGTGTCCCGTTTGCCGAGACTTTTGGAAAAGCGTGTTATATCGTCATGGCCCGGACGCATTGGCTCCGTGACATGGGAGGCGTCATCAGTCCGTTCAACTCGTTCCTGATGTTGCAAGGGCTTGAAACGTTGCACTTACGGATGCCGCGACATTGTGAAAACGCTCAAAAAGTGGCGGAATTCCTCGAAAAACATCCGAAAGTCAATTACGTCAATTATCCCGGTTTGCCGTCTCATCCGTTCCATGATCGTGCCAGGAAATATTTCCCGAACGGTGCCGGTGGAATGATTGGTTTCGGTATCAAGGGAGGTCGGGAAGCAGGCCGGAAGTTTATCGAATCGATGAAACTGGCCTATCACGTTGCCAACATCGGGGACACCCGAACTTTGGTGATCCACCCCGCCTCGACGACGCATAGTCAGCAGACCGACGAGCAGCTCGTCGCTGCCGGAATTGGACCGGATTACATCCGCCTTTGTGTCGGAATCGAAGATATTGACGACACCATCGCCGACATCGATCAGGCGTTATAAACCATCGAAAGTGATAAACATGACAGACATTTTTCAAAAAGGAACCGTACTCGACCTGAAATCGTTGGTTGATTATTCCGACGGAGGAGTCATCAGCAAACAGGTGCTCAAAAATGATGCGGGAAACATCACTTTGTTTTCCTTTGATCAAGGGCAAGGATTAAGCGAACATACAGCGCCGTTCGATGCGGTCGTCCAAATTCTTGACGGCGAAGTGGAAATACGAATCGGTGGGTCCCCATTACTTCTGACGGCGGGAGAAACGGTCATCATGCCGGCGAATGTTCCTCACGCACTTCACGCCACGAAAAAGTTCAAGATGTTGCTTACGATGATTCGTGGTTAATATCGGCATAGAAATTGGCACAGAAAAAGTGGGGCTCCACGAGCTTCCACAAGGGAAACTTGACATCAGATAAGGGCAAATTAACCTGATATCCCAACATTTGCGTCGAGCCCCCACGGGCCAGTAATGTTGATCTAAAGCAGATATTATGCCAAACGAAAAGAAATTTTTATTTTTTACAACATGTTAAAAATAAAAGAGTTAGGGACAGGCGTGACAGGATTTGTTTTTTTATGATTGAAATCACAATATCTTTTTGTATGATTTTACAATACACCTGTTGCTTTTTAATACACCCAAGCCGGTTTACCCCTACCGGTTCCGGCATAAAACCCGCAAGAAATATTGCGGTCCAGCGGCACGTTGCCCGTCGGAGACATTTTCAACGTCCTAAGGGGCCATGTTTCACAACTTCCCAAATCAACCAACCCTACCGGCTCCGGAATAACCACGCCAGCTCCGGTATAGCTAAAATGATTCTGTTTCCACCGGATTCTTGACACGGACGTGATTTTTCTGTAACATTTCTTGTTGATACAAAGGAAAAACTCTTGTTTTTCCCAATTCGATGTTGTTCCAGTCAAGACGGAACACTTGAGTTGCTTCCAAATCAAATAATCACCAATTATTTTGCTGCTCGGGCATCCCGGGTGGCTCACAGATTGTATCGGTCAGACTCCCGTAGCAGGGTGGCGTTTTGTTTTGCGCCCATCACGGGGGGCCGGGCCGATTTTCACTGTGGGCCGCCCGTTGGTGATGGGTTGATTTGGGGTGATGATCGTGTTTCGGTCCCTCACTTCTTTTTCAACCCATGCAAAACGAAAGGCCAACCCATGTCGAACCCCATGCCGAAACCGGAAGAAAACGACCTCACTTATCACCGTCTCTGCAGAGCTCGCATGCACATAAAAAGAACGAAAAGGTTGCTCACCAGAATCAGCGCACAAAAATATCCGGCGTTTCATGACGATCAGGCGTTACTGCACGGCAGTGACCTGAACAGGTATATACTCGAACACGAACTGAATATGATTTTTCAAATGCTGCGTGAAACCCATTTCCGTGTTGACCGTATCAGGTTTCTTTTCAAAAAACAACCGGACGTTCCCGTAGAAAACACGGAAACGTAAAAATACCGGCTTCGGTATGCCGTCGGATTCAGAACGGCAGGTCACGCGAACGGCTTGTATGTTCCCGGAATGGCGACGGCGTGCTCGTAGGTGCCATCGGGGCCGGGCATGACGGGCGGTTCCGTTTCAAACGTGAGTTCTTTGCCGTAGGGGAACAGGGCCGCTCCTTTTTCCACGGCGTCATCCCATTGGATTTCCTGGCCGCTGTAGGTGGCCATTCGTCCCATCACGGCGGTCATGCTGGATACGGAGGAATGCCAGCCGTCGTTGAGATATGTCCCGTTGCGAATGGCGTTGACCTGGTTGATGTGTTCCTCGACATAAGCGTTTTTGTTTTGGTCCTTGGGAAAATCCCAACGTGAGCCTCCATTGGGTTTGAGCCAACAGGCTTCACCGTGACCTTTGGTGCCGCGCACCTTTTCCGTGACGCTGCTCCAGCAGCCGTTGATCTGGCGGCACTGACTGTGCATGACGGAACCGTCGGCAAAACGGAATTCGACGTAATGGTGATCGAAAACGTTCCCACACTCATTGTAGGGGAGGATCGGCGACTTGCGCCATTGCCGTCCGCCGAGTCCGATACAACTGACCGGATGCGCCATGCGGTCTCCTTTGCCGTGAATCCAGTTGCCGACGTCGATATTATGGCAATGCTGCTCGATGATGTGGTCGCCGCTGAGCCAATTGAAAAAATACCAGTCGCGGACCTGGAAACTCATTTCCGGCTCGGTTTCGCCGCGGACACCGCGAATCCAGACCTGGCTGCCGTTCCAGTAAACTTGCGTCGAATCAACGTCACCGATTTCCCCGTCGATGATTCGCTTGATCCATTCAAGATAATTCGGTTGGTGACGACGTTGGTAGCCGCCGCAAACAGTCAGTCCTTTTTCATCCGCCATTTTATTGGTTTCCATGCAGATTTTGAAGCCGGGCGCATCGACGCCGAACGGTTTTTCCACAAAAACGTGTTTTCCCTGCTTCACGGCGTAAGCGTAATGCTCCGGATGAAACCCCGGCGGTGAAGCGATGAGTGCATGGTCGCAGCAATCGATCGCCTTCTTGTAGGCGTCGAAGCCGGTAAAAATACAATCGTCCGAGAGATCAATTTTGCCCTTGTATTCATCCGTTTCACGGATAAATTTCGCGGCGACCTGTCCCGGTTGCTCGGCAACATCGGCCAGGGCCACAAGTTTCATGTTGTCACCAACGGCAATACGATCCCTGATACTCCCCATGCCGCGGCGACCGCAGCCGATCAGTGCCACTTTCATGAGATCGGTCCCGCCGACATTGGCACCACGGGCAATGCCAAGATTCCCCGCGGCAACAAGTCCCAGGGAGCCGATTCCGGCAACTTTGAGAAAATCACGACGGGATGCTCCAGTTTTTTTCTTTTGTTCAGACATGTTCAGCTCCTTATCAAAATAAATGGATTGGCAATCAATGAAAAGTCAATTGAATTGGTGAAAAAACAGTTGTTTATATTTGCACGTCGCAGATTTCAACGGCGCGACGCAATGAGTTCATGCCGTCTTTTGGCGAAAACTCGTGGGCGAGGTAGCCGGTGAACCCCGTTTTGAGGATCGCCTTGACAACCGCCGGATAATAAATTTCCTGCGTGTCGTCAAGGTCTTTTCGTCCCGGATTGCCTGCGGTGTGGTAATGCCCGATGACGTCCTTGTATTGGGTGATGTTGTTGATCAATTCCCCTTCCATGCGTTGCATGTGGTAAATGTCGTAAAGAAGTTTGATCCGTTCGCTGCCGACTTTCCGGCAAATTTCCGCCGACCATGGCGTCGTGCTCGCCTGGTAATCCTTGTGGTCTTTGTCGTTGAGAAGTTCCATGCAAAGTGTCACACCGTGTTTCTCGGCGACGGGCATGATCCGTTTGAAACCGATGATGCAATTTTTCATTCCTTCTTCGTCGCTGATGCCGTCGCTATTGCCGGAGAAGCAGATCAGGTTCGGGACTTTCTTTTTTGCCGCAAGGGGAATGTGTTCGCTGTAAAGTTCGACCAAAAGATCGTGATTTTCGAGGCGGTTGAACCCCTTGGGAATCCCACCGTTTCCCGGCACCCGTCCCATCGTCGCGACGAGGTCGTTTTGGAGCATTACGTCCCATTCCGGCGGGTCGAGCAGGTCAATGCCGACAAGTCCGATTCGCTTGCAAATCGCGACGGCTTTGTCAATCCCGAATTGGTTGACAATGAACCGTGCCGACGATTGTTTCAGCGGTCCTTTGGGCGTGTATGTTTCCAGGGTTTCAAGCGGGTCCGGCTTGGCTTCCTGGGCAACCCCCGAAGAAAGAAAAGCCCCTGTCGCAAGAGCCGCGGCCCCTTGCAAAAAACGACGTCGGGAAAAAATCATGTTGTTCATGGTCACCACCTGTTTTTTTGAGGTTACGTTATTGTTTCAATGTCACGCTCTGTCACGCTTTGATGCCTTTGCACCGCAAAGTGGTGCTGCATTATTTTTTTGCTTTCCATTTCTTCACGGCCTCTTCCAAAAGGGCTTTTTTCTCTGGCGAACTGGCTGCGTCTAGGGTTTTTTTGTATGTCGACTTTGTAATATCATAGGTATAGACTTGAGAAATAGTGTTACCATCGCTATCAGTGGTAACACTAATACTACAGCGCAATAAACATCTATTGCGTTAAACTTGGTAATTATAGTAAAATGCGTATTCCATAGGACATTATATCATGGATAGCGCATAAAATGGACATATTTGATATTGCCGGA
>Ga0123353_10001503_pt1 | contig 28573 bp, 21 predicted proteins | sample TergutLab28metaG_3_FD_92763 | JGI IMG/M metagenome (GOLD analysis project Ga0123353, IMG submission 92763) | Labiotermes labralis P3 segment gut microbial communities from Petit-Saut dam, French Guiana - Lab288 P3 | ecosystem: Host-associated > Arthropoda: Insects > Digestive system > Gut ...
CCGCCAAGATTCTGGATATCGAGCATCTGCTCTCCCGCCGCCCAAAGGCGCTGTCGGGCGGGCAGCGCCAGCGCGTGGCGTTAGGGCGCGCCATTGTGCGCGAGCCCAAGGTCTTCCTGATGGACGAGCCGCTTTCCAACCTGGACGCCAAGCTGAGGGTGCAGATGCGCCGGGAAATCGTGGCCCTGCAGCGGGATCTCGGCGTGACCACCGTCTATGTTACCCACGACCAGACCGAGGCCATGACCATGGGCAGCCGCATCGCCGTGATGAAGGACGGCGCGCTGCGGCAGCTCGACGCGCCCCGGGCCGTATACGAACACCCCGCGGACCTGTTCACGGCGCTGTTCATCGGCTCCCCCCCTATGAATATCTGGGAGGAGGGGGGCAGGCTGGCCGGCATCCGCCCGGAGCACGTACTACCCGTGCCGGAAGGGGAGGGCATGCCCATGCGCGTGCAAAGCGCGGAGAATACCGGCCGGGAGGTCATCGTCCACCTGCGGGGCGAAAAAGAGCCGTGCGAGCTTGCTATGGCAGTGGGAACGGAATTTACGGCGCGGGCAGGGGATGTGATCCCCATACGCCTGCGGCGGGATATGATGCGCTTCTTTGACAGGGAAACGGAGGAGCGTGTGGATTGATAGGCTTTAGGTAAGCGATGATTCGCGCGCATGTAGGGGGCGGCGTCCTCGACGCCAGGGGTTGTCTATGACGCCCCAAGCCAAAAGCCTTATTTTTATTGGCCCAGGGACGTCCGGAGGCCGTCCCCTACAGTATGCGCTGACTGAATTAGCGGCTACCTAATTTTACCTTTTCCGCAGCACAACCTCCGGCTCGGCCGAAGGCAAAATAGCCGCCCCGCGCCCATAGTGCCGCCCCCGGGCAAGCGCGGCGATGAAGTCCCGCGCAAACTGCCCGCCGGTCACGACGCCCTCTGCCGGGCTGCTGTTCGGCGCGGGTTTTTGCTGTGCAAGGGGCAAAAGGCAGGCGGCATCGCCCTCCAGGCCGATGGTCTTGCAATGCCGGTAGGCTTCCTCGACGAACATCGCCGCGTCGCCCGAGGCCTTCAGCGCCTGCACGTGGGCACCGCCGGGCACATAGACGGCATCGTAGAGCACCGAAGCCGCCGTGGCGAAGGTCTGGCCGCTTTCCGTCATGGAGCTATCCGCCGCCGCTATTTGCCCCAGCCGGAACGATACCACGTCGTACTGCGCGCCCGCTTCGCCCAGCGCGCGGGTCATGGCGTCCAGCTGCGCTTTATCGAAGCCCTGCGCGATGAGGATAGCGATCTTGCGCGTCTTCGCGCTCTTGAGGGTGTTTTCCATGCTCAGGGCGGGGGAGTTGCCGGGCCTGGGGCTTGCGGCCTCGGCGGGAGCGGGCGTGACGCCCAGGCCCTCGCCGACGGCTTTCGCGAGATCCGTATTGATATGCCCCAGCAGATCAACAAGGCGCTGGCGGGTGTTTTTGTTCATGCACTTGCCCAGCTCGAATCGGAAGGCGTCAATGATGTGTTTCTTCTCAAAATCGCACATGCTGTTCCAGAACATCGCAGGCTGGGAGAAGTGATCCCGGAAGCTGGCGCTGCGCTCGCGGACGACACTCCCCTCCAGCTTATCCTGCAAATGCGCGAAGGCGCTTTCCCCGGCATGCGCCGAATGCGGCTCGTTCTGGCCCAAGCTGTTGGGGCTGTAGGCGGTCTGGCCCTCCTCCACGGTCATGCGGTGCATGCCGTCGCGCTGATTGTTGGCGACGGGCGCCACCGGGCGGTTGATGGGAATCTGGTGGAAGTTCGGTCCGCCCAGACGGGAAAGCTGGGTATCCAGGTAGGAGAACAGCCGTCCCTGCAGCAGGGGGTCGTCGGTGAAGCCGATGCCGGGCACGATATTCGCCGGGCAGAAGGCCGCCTGCTCGGTTTCGGCAAAAAAGTTGGCCGGGTTGCGGTCCAGGGTCATCTTGCCCACCCGCTGCACCGGGATGAGCTCCTCCGGCCAGAGCTTGGTGGCGTCCAGGATATCGAAATCGAACTTGAATTCGTCCTGTGGGTCGAGCACCTGTATGCCCAGCTCGAACTCGGCGGGACTGCCGCTTTCGATGCTGTTCCACAGGTCGCGGCGGTTGAAGTCGCTGTCCTTGCCCGCGATCTTCTGTGCTTCGTCCCACACCAGGGAATGCACGCCCAGCAGCGGCTTCCAATGGAGCTTCACAAACTTAAAGTCCCCGTCGGCGTTGACGAGCCGGAAGGTGTGGATGCCGAAGCCCTCCATCATGCGGAAGCTGCGGGGCAGCGCCCGGGGGGACATCAGCCACATCACGTTATGCAGGGTCTCGGGGGTGTTGACCACGAAGTCCCAGAAGGTGTCGTGGGCGGAGGCCGCCTGGGGTATCTCGTTGTTCGGCTCCGGCTTCACCGCGTGGATGAGGTCGGGGAACTTCATGGCGTCCTGGATGAAGAAGACCGGCATGTTGTTGCCCACCAGGTCGTAGTTGCCCTCCTGGGTATAGAACTTCACCGCGAAGCCGCGCACGTCCCGCACGGTGTCGGCCGAGCCCCGGGAGCCCGCCACGGTGGAAAACCGTACGAACACCGGGGTCTTCAGGCCGGGGTCGCCCAGGAAGTGCGCCTTCGTCAAATGCGCGAGGCTCTGGTAGACCTGGAAAGTGCCGTGGGCCCCACTGCCCCTGGCGTGCACCACGCGCTCGGGGATGCGCTCGTGGTCGAAGTGGGTGAGCTTTTCCCGCAGATGGAAGTCCTCCATCAGCGTGGGCCCGCGCCCTCCGGCCTTCAGCGAGTCGTCGGTATTGGCTACGCCCACGCCCTGGTTGGTGGTGAGTTTCGTCGGCTGCATAATGCTCCTCCTTATTTTTATAGTTTGGCCGGGCTGCGGCGAAATATAAGAAATATGGAAAATCCGCTTGCGTTCCCGCCCGTACTGTGCTACAATAGGCTTGCTTGGGAGGAACATGCCATGCTCAAAGGGATCACAGGCTGGCACTATCGGCCTTTCCTGCCGGAGGACCGCACGGACGAAAAGGGCAAGCCATACATCTGCCGCCTCGCGCCGTTCGAGACGGGCACGGAAGTGGAGGTGCTGGGCGAAGGCCTGCACGCGCTGTACATACGCATGAAGGATTCACCCGAGCCCTGGCGCAGGATTGAAATGAGCGGCCCAACGGCGGTCATCGACGGCCTGCGGCCCGATACGGATTACGAGCTTTACGCGGCGCGGGCGGATCATCCGGATATCCGCAGCAGGCTGCGCTTCGTGCGCACCGGGTTTTACCCGGACAGGATAGTGAACTACCTCCACCCCCAGGACGGCAACTACGCATTCTCGGGCAGATACCTGTGCAGCCCCACATTGGCGCGCGCGCCCTCCGGCGCGCTTATAGCGGGGATGGACGTCTTCGAGGGCGGCGGCCCGCAGGACCTGACGCTGCTCTTCCGCTCCGAGGACAACGGAAAGACCTGGCGTTACCTGTGCGACCTGTTCCCAGCCTACTGGGGCACGCTGTTCACGCATCGCGGCGCATTGTACTGCCTGGCCACCAACACGGAAAACGGCCACCTGCTCATCGGCGCGTCCTATGACGAAGGCTTTACCTGGACGAAGCCGAGCCTGCTGTTCGCCGGGGGGAACACGCACCGCGCCTGCGGCTTCCAGCGCCAGCCCCTGCCCATTGTCATCCACAATGGAAAAATTGTCACGAGCATCGACTACGGCGCCTGGAGCTCGCCAAAAAAGTACGGCGCGGCCGCGCTCTTCGCGGCGCAGGACGCCGACCTGCTGGACCCCGCGAGCTGGACGGTTTCGGATATCACATATTACGACCCAAGCTGGCCCGGCTCGCCGCAGGGCGGCGCGGTTTCCATGCTGGAGGGCAGCGTTTACATGGCCGGGGACGGCAGGCTTGTCAATCTGCTGCGCATGGAGATGGCGCGGTCCGCGCCGAACCACGGCAGGGCCTGCCTGCTGGAGCTGGACCTGGCGCACCTGGAGGCGGCTCCGAAGTTCCTGAAGATCATCGATATGCCCACCGGCGCCAACAGCCGCACGCACATCCTGAAGGACCCCGTGGACGGGAAATACTGGGGCATCGGCAACCTGGTGACCGGCGCGCAAACCCCGCGCATGCGCAGCGTGACGGCGCTGACGGTCTCCGGCGACGGCTACAGTTGGCGTGTGGCCAAGATTCTGCTGGATTACAGCGGCCTGGACCCGCAGGAGATCGGCTTTCAATACACCAGCTTCATTTTCGACGGCGGCGACATCCTCTATCTGACGCGCACGGCCTTCAATGGGGCGCACAATTTCCACGACGCGAACTGCCAGACCTTCGGGGCGGTGCGGAATTTCCGCGCGCTGGGATAAAAGAAATTTGCAATCCATCACATACAGGGAGGTTTTCCAATTATGTTGCTTCGAAGAAGAATCCTCGGCGTTCTGCTGGCCCTAACCATCTTGTGCGGCGCCGGAGCGGTTGCGCCCGCGGCGCTGGAGCCCCCGCCGGGCGCGCCGTCCCTCAGCCAGGCCTCCGGCGGCTTTGACAAGGACGCATGGGCGGATATCACGTTCGCCATTGACTGGGGCGAGGGCGCCCTTGCCGCGACTGGCATTGATTCCGCCAGCTATGGCGGCCGGGCCCTCGTATACGGCGAGGACTACACGGTCACCGGCGGCACGCTTACGATCAAAAAAGAGTATCTCTTTGCGCAGCGGTTGGATACGCAGGTGCTTGACGTCACGTTCAACGATGCGGCGTCCACCCAGTGCAGCCGGGATATCCGCGTGTTTTTCGATACGCAGGTGTGGGTCACCACGCTGCACCCCTGGCTGCGCTTTCACCGCCCGGACGCCGTCACGATCCACAACCAGGCCGCCTATGACGATTTCGCCGAATTCCTCAGCGATACGTCCAACTGGGAGTATGTCGCCGAAAACATCGATGCCATTGAGTTTTTGGCCGTCACCACAAACTCCATTATCATCTCGGACGAGCTTGTAACGCAGTTTTGCGATATGGTCAAAGGCGTGAACGCCAAGCGGGCCGGCATGGGGAAAAAGAATTTGCAAATCTCCTTCCAGGCGGGCGGGATATTGGCATATGCCGGGGCCAGCGCGAAGGGCTCCTACGAAGAGGCCCTGTACTGGTTTGAGCGGGGGGCGGGGGAAGGCCTTGTCAGCGCCATTCCGCGCATGAAGGCGCAGGGCGTGTACGCCGATTTCATCCACTTCGACGGCACGATCTCCCGCGCGACAGGCAACCAGGCCGCCGCTTCCGGCAACAACCCCAGCCCCGATTGCCCCGTGATGACCCAGGCGCAGGCGGTAGCCGAAGTGGTCCATCTCATGCGGATTTATCAGGATTACTACGCGGATGTGGGCCACGAGGTGAAATTTCTTTATTTGTTCAACTTCCCGAATCACGGCTGGAAGGGCGAAAGCGCCGTCACATTCAACGGCTCGGGCTACAGCGACGCATATTCGGACATGATCGCACTCGACAGCGCCGCAAGAGCCGCCAAAATGCCGCTTCTGGGCTTTACCCTTGATTTTCCCTATAATTACAATGGAAGAAACGGCATCGACGCGCTGGAACGGCTTCGGCAGTTCGAGGCGGAAGCCGCCGCCCTGGGCTACACCACCGGGATCGTGTTCAACACCGAGCCGGACGGCGTAAAGGGCGAACCCTGCGAGTATTACTATAAGGAATCCCTGAAGTTCATCGAAGCGTATGAAAGCGGCGGCGGCAGGCCCAACATCTATCATTCCATGTCGTGGTATAATACGGCCCCGGCCGCGCACCTGCCCGAAAGCGATCCCCGCACGCTGACATACCAGGCCAAAGCGTTTATCGGCCACGTGAAGTTCGGCGTCCCGGTCCACCAATTGGGTGACCCCGGCTGGTTCTACGATATCACGCGCAAAAATGAATTCCTCTGGCGGCGCCTGGTGAACCTCCTCAGCCTGACCTTCATGTATAGGGAATACCAGCGGGTGGAAGTCGGCTACGCCGCCCGTGAAGACTTAACCGTGGAAATCTATGTCGGCGAGAAAAACTTGGACCCTTCGGAAATTGCCGAGGACGGCTGGGAAGCTTACGGCGGCCCGTTCTATATCCATCCGGGCTTTTTCTTCGGCCTGATCGGCTCCAAAACGGTATATGTGAAGGTCACGGACGGCAATCACCCGACGGTGTATACGGCGAAGTAGAGCCGCGCACAACAGCGCTGTCGAAATAACGCCGCAGACTGATCGGCGGAAACCCCGCTGCGGAAATTCTGGATTTAGTGCTTGCATTTTTTCACGGGATGTGGTATACTACATCCCGTGATATGCCACTGTGGCTCAATGGCAGAGCAGATCATTCGTAATGATCAGGTTGTCGGTTCGATTCCGACCAGTGGCTCCAAAGAAGCAGGTCTGAAATAGATAATTTCAGACGCACACGAAAGCCTTTGATGTCAAAGGCTTTCGTCTTTTTCGCACAACACGGCGCAAAAACTGGACAAAACGAACAAGCTAGGCGGACAATCTGTTTCTCAGCTTGTACAGATTTTACGAAAAATGTCGATGCACCCATGTCCATGTTCGACAGAATTCGAGAAAGCGATTTGCACCCATGTCCAGCTTTTTCCTCCGACGATGACACGAATTCTTTTTCCGACAAGGCTCAACAGCCGAAAATATTGCTATTTTGTCTGTGGGTTCGAATCCCTTCAGCAGCGTGTCCAAAAGACTACAGAAACGAAGAAAGCGGCGCTGCCTTGCGCCGCCTGTTGTTTTGGGCTTGCTTTTCCGCTGCCTGTGCGATATAATATTAGCGGGAGCGATCACCGCGCCCCCGCCTCTACCTCTCGCTCATGGCCTCGGAATTTGATCCGCACATCGTCTGCGGCGTGAACCGTGATCCGCTCCACCGTTGCGCGGAAGAGCTTTTCATCGAATTCGCCGAGCAGGCCCTCCTGTGCGCGCAGGGTTTCGATGAACCGCAGAATGTTTTCCCTGCGCACGTAGCGCGATTGCTTTTCGGCGGCGATCTCCGCCTGCCGGGATTTTACGCTGTCGTAGCGGGCGCGCAATTCGGTATAACGCTGATTGTATTCGTTTTGATCCTGCGCGCGCCGGGCGTTGTCGGCAACTAAGGCCTCCAGTTGTGCGAAAAGTCCGGCAGCGCGTTCGGCGAGAATTTCGGCCTCGCGGTTCAGTTCGGTGTTGTCGCCCAGGACCGCCAGCACCGGCGCGAGTAAGGCAAAATGGCGTTCTTTGCTCCGGGGCTTGACACCACGCAGCCTCGCTGCTTGCGGCCTGTCTCCATCGCCAGCCGGAAACCCTGCTGAAGAAGCTGCTCGGCGCAAACACGCTGCCCATTGAGAAAATCAGGAAAATTAAAAATAATTCTTGCAAAAATTTTCCACATGTGCTACACTAAACACAGAAACTATTTTGTCGAATGAAAGGATGAAAACCGCATGAAAAAGATAATTTGCCTCGTCGCGTCAGTCATCCTGCTGCTGGCCTTCGCCGCCTGCGGTCCCGCATCCGGCGCTAAGGACACCCTCAGCGGTACGCCGGAGGAAATTCTTGCCCAGCTGAAGGAAGCCGCGGAGGACGCGCTGCCCATGGGCCTTGTTGACGAAATTACCCGTGACAGGGCGCAGTTCGTCCTCGGCCTGACGGAAGAGCAATTTGATATGTACGTGGATTCCGCCGCGGAATCTCCCGGCATAAACGCGCAGAGCACCGCGCTGGTCAAATGCGGCGACAGCGCCGCCGCCAAGGTGAAAGACCTGATCGCGGAAGGGTATGATCCGGGCAAATGGATCTGCGCTTTCCCCCAAAAGTGCGTTGTCGTCGAATCCGGCAGCTATGTCCTGCTGACCGCGAACTTTGCGGAGACGGCGGACCGCCTTGTCGAGGCATTCAGGACCATCAGTGACGGCAACATTGGCACGCCGCGCGTATTCTACGAATCGGACCACGAAGGCGGCGGCCTGATCCTCCCCTAAGCCATGTTATTTTCAAGCGTAACGTTCCTCTATGGCTTTTTGCCGCTGACCCTGGCGCTGTACTTCATCGTACCGCAGCCGAAAGGTTCGCCCTCCTTCCGCAATCTTTTGCTGCTGGGGGCGAGCCTCGTATTTTATGCCTGGGGCGAGCCGCGCTACGTCCTGCTCATGCTGGCGCAGTGCTTTGCCACCTGGGCTTTCGGCCTGGGTATTGAAAAATGGCGCGGCAAACGCCTGGGTAAGGTCCTGTTTGTTCTGTCCTGCTGCGCTGCTTTGAGCGCGCTGCTGTTTTTTAAGTACACTGATTTTGTGTTAACGAACCTGCGGCTGAATCCCCTGCGGCTGGCCCTGCCCATCGGCATCAGCTTCTATACCTTCCAGGTGCTCAGCTATACCATCGACCTGCACCGGGGGAAAATCAGGGCGCAGCGCAGCTTCTTTACCCTGACCACCTACATCGCCCTGTTCCCGCAGCTCATCGCGGGGCCCATCGTGCGCTATGCCAGCGTCGCGGAGAGCCTTGTTCAGCGCAGCCACAGTACGGAGGATTTCGCCTGCGGCGCGGAGCGCTTCGTCGTCGGTCTGGCCAAGAAGGTGCTGCTGGCGAACACCCTCGGGCAGCTGGTAGGGCTCATACGCGGGCAGCCGGGCGCCATGGCCGCCTGGATTTACCTGCTGGCCTACACCCTGCACATCTACTTCGATTTTTCCGGCTACAGCGATATGGCCATCGGCATGGGGCGCATGCTGGGCCTGCGTTTCCCCGAGAATTTCAACTACCCCTACACCTCGCGCGGCGTGGCCGAATTCTGGCGGCGCTGGCACATGACCCTGGGCAGCTGGTTCCGCGACTACGTGTACATCCCCATGGGCGGCAACCGGGTGAAGCCCCTGCGCTACTGCCTGAACATCATGGTCGTCTGGGCGCTGACGGGCTTCTGGCACGGCGCGAACTGGAATTACATGATCTGGGGCCTGTATTATGGCCTGTTTTTGCTGTTCGAGAAATTCGTGCTCCGTGGCCGTCAGGAGAAATGGCCGCGCGCATTGCAGCATCTCTACGGCCTGCTGGCGGTGGGCTTCGGCTTTGTGCTGTTCGACTGCGTGAACCTCGCCGGCGCGGGCGCGACCTATGCGGCGCTGTTTGGCTTCGCCGGCGGCATGAGTTCTGCGGCTTTGTACTATCTGCGCAGCTATGCGCTGCCATTGGCTCTGGGCATTATCGGCGCGACGCCGCTGCCCGCCAAGCTCGCAAAGAAGCTGCGAGAGAGAGCGCCGCGCACCTTCACAGTGCTGACGCTGCTGTTCATTGCTGTCCTGCTGGCTATTGTCACCGCGAGCCTGGTGGATGGCTCGTTCAACCCGTTTATTTATTTTCAGTTCTGATTGGTGATCCTCATGAAAAAATTGCCCAATCTGCTCGTCACGCTGCTGTTTTGCCTCGCCCTGGGCGCGGGGCTGCTGGCGCTCGTGCTGTTTCCATCGCCGGAGGTCCTGCAAAGCGAACGGCGCAAGCCCGCTCCGCCGCCCGCTCTGAGCGACCTGCGCGGCGGCAAATGGATGCGCGGCTGGGAGAGCTTTCTGGCCGACAAGTTCCCCCTGCGGGAGCAGCTGCGCACGCTGCGGGCATTTACGACGCTGTATTTGCTGGGGCAAACCGACAAGGATGGCTTATATTACAGCGAAGGCCACGCGGGCAAGTTCGAGCCTCTCAATGAGACAGCAGCGCAGCGCAGCGCGGAATTGATCGCCAGAGTGGCGGCGAGCTATCCCGAGCAGCAGGTGTATTACGCAATCATCCCGGATAAGAGCATTTACGCGCGCAGAAGGTTTCCGGGGCTGGATCCCGCGCGTCTGCGCGAGATCACTTCGCCTGTTTTGGCTGGATTGACGGAAATCGACCTCGTGCCTGCGCTCTCCCTCGGAAGCTACTATCGCACAGACCTGCACTGGGACCAGGCGATGCTGCGGCCTGTTATTGAGGCACTGGGCGCGGCTATGAGCTTCACGCCGCGTTGGGATTTTACGCCTCGCGGGTTGGGCTCGTTCCATGGGGTTTACACCGGCCAGCTGGCTTTGCCGCTGAAGCCAGATGAGATGACCATCCTGAGGGGAATGGATGAGGTCACAGCGCAGTATTTCGATCCAAAAACGGGGCAGTTTGTGCCCGGGCCGGTATATCACTATGAAAAAGTCACAGGCCGCGACCCCTACGACGTCTTTTTGGGCGGCGCGCAGGCGCTCATCACCCTGGAAAACCCGGACGCTGCCACCGAACGCGAGCTCTATATTTTCCGGGATTCCTTCGGTTCCGGCATCGCGCCGCTGCTGACGCCGTATTACAGCCGCGTGACGCTGATCGACCTGCGCTATATGAACGCACGGCTTCTGCCGGAATACGTCACGTTTGCATCCGGCGCGGATGTGCTGTTCCTGGCCGGCTGGCAGATTTTCAACGCCAATACCTGGATGGTATAAGCGAATGGAAGCACGGACGCTCAGAATCCCCGCAGGCGGCAGGGCTTGCGGGGGTTCCACGATATCATTGTAAAAAATGTCTTGTAAACACAGGAGGTATTTGTTATAATAAGCCAAACAATCCGTGTAAGAGAGGATTAAATTCACATAAGAAAGGTGGAAACCCGATGAAATACTATGCTGCGACCAGAAAACTGGGAAGCGTGCTGCTGGCGTTTGTGCTGGCGGCAGGGGCCCTGGCGCCGCTTGCCGCGGCGGTCAGCGGCAACATCGGCGCGGATATTATCGCGAAAACCAGCCGAACGGCGGTTGACATCGAGGCGGAGGGCATTGTGCTTCTGAAGAACGAGGGCAGCCTGCTCCCCCTTGCGGGCAAAAAGCTCAACATTTTCGGGGCCGGCTCCGTGAGCCCCTTCTATGGCGGCGCGGGCTCCGGGGCGATCACGTCCGAGAACCCCGTCTCGTTCTACGACGCGCTGGACGCCGAGGGGATTCCCTACAACGCGCAGCTGCGGGAGCTCTACGAGGCGAACGACCGCTCGGTTCAAATCAACACTGTCAGTACGCAGATCAACAATTTGCTGAATCTGGCCCTTGCCCGCAGCACAATGGAGGAGATGCCGGTTGCGAAGCTGACGGATAAGATCATGAAAGACGCGCGCAGTTATTCGGAAACGGCGCTGATCATGATCAGCCGTACCAGCGCCGAGGGCTCGGACCACAGCGCGGATACGCTCACCTTAAGCGCCGCGGAAAAGGCCCTAGTCGAAAAAGTCGCCGCCGCGTTCCCCCAGGTGGCGGTGCTGTTCAATATCGGGAACATCATGGAAATGGGCTGGCTGGAGGACTACGACAGCATCAAGGCGGCCGCGGTCATATGGATCCCCGGCGAGTTCGGGATGACGGCCGTGGCGCGGATGCTCAGCGGCAAGGTGAACCCCTCCGGCAAGCTGGCCGATACCATAGCCTATAATATCGACGACCATCCCTCCAGCGCGTGCTTCGGGGACTACGCTTACGGCGGCTCAACGTCACCTATTGGTGCCGCGAGCTACGTGGAGTATCTCGAGGGCATCTATGTCGGGTACCGCTACTTCGAGACCTTCGCCAAAAAACAGGTGCAGTATCCGTTCGGCTACGGGCTCTCGTACACAAGCTTCCGGCAGACCCTGCTTAGCCACAGTGTCGGCGGCGGCAAGGTGACATTGGAAGTCGAGGTGCAGAACACCGGCAAAACCCCGGGCAAGGACACCGTGCAGGTGTACTACAGTGCGCCCTACACAAAAGGGGGCATCGAGAAGAGCGCGATCGAGCTCGGCGGCTTCGCCAAGACAAAGCTGCTGCGGCCCGGCGGGTCGCAGACCATTACTGTGACATTCCCTGTCAACGACATGGCTTCCTACGATCAGGGCCGCGGGGCCTGGGTGCTGGAGAAGGGCGCTTATAAGATCATCCTCGGCAAGAACGTGCGCACGCACATCGGCAGCTTCACCTATACCAACCCGAAGGATGTCGTGATTGGCAAAGACCCCGTGACCGGGACGAAGATCCGTAACCTGTTCGGCGACGCATACAGCGGCTTCCCTGTCCTCTCCCGCGCAGAGCCCAAAAATCTGCCCCGCGCGCGGCAGCTCACGGCGACCGACGCTGTCAACAATGCGGATCAGTGGCCGGAGCCCGCGAAAACCGGCGCCGCGCCGAAGCTGGGGGTGCGCTGGGACAAGACGATCACCCTGCGGGATATCTATGAGGACAGCGCGCTCTGGGAGAAGTTCCTCGACCAGCTGACCCTGCGGGAGATGACGATGCTCGTGATCAACGGCGGGTACGAGACCCATGGCGTGCCGCGCCTGGGAATCCCGCACACGATGGACAACGACGGCCCCTCGATGGTGAAGGGCCGCAACGGCCTGCTCTATACAGACTGCGGGACGGCCTACCCCTGCGAGACGGCGATCGCCTGCACATGGAACTTCGCGCTGGCCGAGCGGACGGGCAAGTGCGTGGGGATCGAGGCGCGCGACATCGGCACGGACGTCTGGTATGCCCCGGGGGCGAACATCCACCGCAACCCGCGCGGCGGGCGCAATTTTGAATACTTTTCCGAGGATCCGCTTCTCTCCGGCAAAATGGCCTCCGCCATCGTGGGCGGCGCGAAGGCCGAGGGGCTCGTGACGACGATCAAGCACTTTGCCCTGAACGACCAGGAGGCCAACCGCAATGGCCTCTTCACCTGGGCGGACGAACAGACAATGCGCGAAATTTATCTCAAGGCCTTCGAGATACCCCTGAAGGAGACGAAGGCCGCCGGGGTGATGTCGGGCTACAACCGGCTGGGTGCGGTCTGGTGCGGCGCGAGCGCCGCGCTGCTGGGGGACCTTCTGCGGGGGGAGTGGGGCTTTGAGGGCTATGTGGTGTCGGACTTCTCGTCGAACTTCACCGGCGTCGGGTATATGAGCCCGGTTCTGGCGGTCTATAACGGCAACGACGCGATATTGGCCGGCATCAACTTCCTCGTTATCCCCTCGCATTATCTCGCGGTGCAGGCGGCCTACCGGCGCGACCCGGCCGGCTTCGGCGCCGCGCTGCGCGCCGCCTGCAAGAACATCTGCGTCATGAAGATGCAGTCCCGCGCCTTCCTGAACCCGGAGCTGACCTATGACGATTCGCTCCGGGGCGCGCTGACCCGGCCGGAAGAGTGGGACTTCGCCTTCCCCTACACGGTTTCGGTCTTCCGCTTCATCCTGGGAACTGCCGCGGACGCGTTCCTGTGGTGCTTGCGGGTGATATTCTAAGGCGGAAGTGGTCCTGCGGGGCTTGTCTTTTGCGATTTTCTAATAATCATCCGGGTGGCTGCTGATTCTGAAATCCCTGTTCAGCGCGTCAATCGCCGCCATGTCCCCGTCCGACAGCCCGAAATCAAAAATCCCGGCGTTTTCGATGATCCTCTCCCTTTTGACAGAACGGGGGATTGTCATGACGCCATTTTGCAAGTTCCAGCGGAGAACGACCTGCGCCGTCGTCCGGCCGACCTTTTTCGCTATGGCGGCTATGGTTTCATCCGCAAAAATTTTTCCGCGCTGCAGCGGGCTCCACGCCTGGCAGACAATGCCGTGCTCGGCGCAAAAACCAAGCAGCTCCTTTTCCGTCAGATAGGGGTGGTACTCAATCTGGTTCACGGCCGGAACAAATTCCGCGTCCGGAAGGATATCCTCGAGGTGGTGGATCAAAAAGTTGCTCACCCCTACGGCGCGGGCGCGCCCGTCCCTGCAGATCCGCTCGAAGGCTTTCCAGGTTTGCGGGTATTTTCCTTTCACGGCGCGGTGAACGAGATACAGATCGATATAGTCCAGCCCCAAAAGCCGCAGGCTGTCGTCAAAGGCCTTCAGGGGCTCGCTGCGGCCCATTCTGTCCATGGAAAGCTTCGTCGTCACAAAAATTTCGTCCCGCGGTATGCCGGAGCGGCGTATGGCCCTGCCGACCCCTCCCTCGTTCCTGTACGTTTCCGCGGTGTCGATGCCGCGGTAACCGGCCTCCAGGGCCCATAGCACCGCCTGCTCCACCTCGTCCCCGTCCTTCACCTGAAAGGTTCCGAAGCCCAGCCAGGGCATCCTTACGCCGTTGTTCAAGGTCACGCAGTCCGATATGCTGTTGATAGGCATAGCCGTATTCCTTTCTTTGATTATAGGATGGCCGTTTCCGTGGCGGCGCCTTCGTCCAGGTCGTCCTTCATTTTTTCCGCCAGGGCGCGGCGCTGCGCCAGTTCGGCCTCGATGACGTCCTTTTGGCCGACCTTATAAGGGAACGCCGCGCGGGCCCACAGCCAGATGAGGCCGTCCACAATCCCAGTCAGATGCGCCATGGGCCAGGCCCATTTGCGGTAGCGCTCCGGGATCATCTTGGCGGCGTCCTCCGCGTTGAGATTGATGTCGTTGATGCCTGTCCAGGCCTGGAAGGCGTTGCCTGTCACGCTGTTGATGCTGCGCTGCACGATTTTGTCTACAAAGGCCTGGAACGCCATGGTGACCCCTTCGCTGCGCACCCCGGTTTTGTATTCCACGTAATCCAGCATCTCATACCGCAGCACGTGGTTCGCGTAGTCGTCCGCCGGACTCATGAGGCTGGTGAAAAAGCTCGTAACCGAGTATGCCGCAAGCCCCGCCACGCTCTTATAGCCGAACAGATACCTGACGGCGTTCGCGGCGACATCCACCGCGTTTTTGATGACAAGCACCCGTTTGGGGCCGCCCAGCTTTTCGGTGAACGCGCGCAGGAAGGGATATACGGCGACGGAGGGGATTCCCCCCAGCACATCCACGATGATCTTCTGGCCCTCGCCCCGGGTTTCGCCGAGGATTGGCACTTTCCTGACGGGGAGCATGTGCCGCCACAGGGGATACAGGTCCATGGAGGGCGTAATGGAGGTCACAAGGCTCGCGGCCGTGGCATAAATCATGAATTTGTTGTGTTTGAGCACAGCAAAGCTTTCCCGTATGGTCAGCTTATGCTGCGCCGCTCCGGCGTCATCGTCTTTCAGGAGTACCGCTTCCGCGTCGAACTTCACCCGGTTGCGGACAAAGGAGGTGATCACCGCCTGGAACACCATAAAGGGGAAGGCGATGGCATAGCCCCGGGTGTAGAGCCTGTAGTCCGTCCAGGCGTTCCGGTCCCGGACAAAGCCCATGATCAGGGCGGAAATGCCGCCGAAGGGCGTGCCCATGATCCGGCCCACATGCCACCAGATCTGATACCTGCCCCGCTCGTCCGAAGAGGCGGTGACGCCTGCGGCGAACTTGCTGTAGGCCACGCTGTCCAGGGTGCTCAGGATATCGGTCGCCATGCGCCCGGCGGTGAATAAAGCGATGCGCTGAAACGGGGTCAGTCCAAAGTCAAGCATATACAGGAACGACATGATGAAGCTGACGGTGGGGCTGACGCGGTGGATCCACCGGTAGGTGTCGTCCTTCATGGGGTTGCGGTCCATCCAGGAGCCGATGACGGGGTCGTTCAAGCCGTCCCAGACGTTGGAGATGATATCGCTGACGGAGATCATGTTGGCGTTGACTTTGTATGTATAGCGGTACAGCCTGTCGCGGCCGTCCCAGCCTCCAGCGGCGACGCCGAAGAAGCCGTTGATCAGGAAGAGGAAAAGCTCCCAGGGAGCCAGCTGCTGGAAGGGCAGGGCTTCGCCTTTGAGCCAGACAACGGGATGGCGCAGGGCCAGCCGTACCTCTTCGCGCAAGTCATCGCCGACCTTGAACCGCAGCAAAAGCCTATCCACCCACCCTGCGAACCGCCCTGCTTCCCCCGCTTTTTTCTCCATGATAAAGCGCACACTCCCTTTTGCTCAAGTGAGAACCCTGTGTAATGCCATTATAGCATAAATACTTTCATATTGCAAGCTATGACAGGCCATCCTGCATGCGTTTTTGGCATAACCCCGCAACCAAAGTCGAGCGCCATGGCTGCGTTTATGGTATTCTCTTCATGGAGGTTGACCCATGGAATCAACTGACAAAATCGACGCCATGCGCCGTATGCAGGAGCACATCGCCGCCCATCTGGACGAGGAAATCACCCTGGATGCTTTGGGCGAAGCGGCAGACTATAGCAAATACCATGCCGCGCGTACTTTCGCGCAGCTGACCGGCCAGACGCCCTTCGCCTATATCCGCGCCCTGCGGCTGACCCGGGCGGCGCAGGCCCTGCGGGATGGCAGGCTGGTCGGTACCAGCCCGGTGATCGACGCGGCCCTGGACAGCGGCTTCGGCTCCCACGATGGCTTTACCCGTGCGTTTGCCAGGCGCTTCGGCATCACGCCGCAAAAGTACGCGCGCGAGACCCCGCCGGTGCGCTATTTTGTCGCCTATCCCGTGGTGTACCCCCGCATTTTTGACAAGGAGGAAACCCCCATGCAAGAAGCTGTATCCAAGATCGTCACCGTCACGGCGGTGGAGAGGCGTGCCCGCAGATTGGTCTTGCTGCGTGCGAAGAACACGAAGGACGGCGATTATTTCGCCTACTGCGAGGAAATGGGCTGCGACTGGGAGGGCTTGCTGGGAAGTATCCCGGAGAAATTCGACGCCCCGGCTCTGCTGATCCTGCCACCGAACCTGGTGAAGCCCGGCACAGGCAACACCGCCGCAGGCGTGGAAGTGCCGGCGGACTACGCCAAGCCCATCCCCGAAGGCTACGACGTGATCGACCTGCCGCCCTGCACGATGCTGTACTTCCGTGGCGCACGCTACGAAAACGAGGATGATTTCTGCAAAGCCATCGACATCGTGTGGGAGGCCTTGGATTCCTACGACCCCGTGCCCTATGGCTGGCAGTTCGCGCCCGAGCTCGCGCTGCGCTTCAACTTCGGGGCCAGCGCGGCAGGCGGGGCTATCATGGCCGTGCCGGTGCGGAAAGCATAGCCCGGCAGGAATCATCTCCACGCCGGGCTGTTGCTTTTTTCACTGCTAAACAGTACCATCAAAGGGATCGCAGGTTCTTTTCGGTCAAGGCGGCGTTCGTTTTCCTAGCGCACGTCCTCCAGCAGCAGCGCAAATTCCTCCAGAATCCTCTCCGCCGCCTGCCTGCACGACATATTGATCTCCTCGTTCTCGAATACAATGAACTGGCTGATGTCGTTGGGCTGGATCATGTAGCCGGTCAGGTCATTCGTGCAGCCGAACACAAGCAGCTTTTTGTCCGGAACCATCTCCCGCAGGGGCGTGAACTCCCATGTCCAGCCGTTCCAGGCCTCCTCGGGGCTGAGCTGGCCGCCGAAGGCGAGGCTGCCGTCGATCTCGCCGGGCACGAGGGCCGCCGCCAGCGACGTGCCGAACTCCACGTAGCCGATCTCGGTGAGCAGTTCTACCCTGGTGCCCCAGATATTCCGCTTGCGCCCGTTGGCCTCCAGGATCCCCAGGCGGAACATGAGCATGTGCAGTGGGTTATCGATGGCCAGGACATAGTTGCGGTGGGCGATGTTCAGGATCGGCTCCACGGGCGTCTCCGCGCTTTCGGGCAGCTCCAGCAGGCGCCGGGCGATATCCCGGCCCAGCTCCTCCATCCATACAAAGCGCTCCTCCTCCGGCATGGAGCCGGGATCGACCACCGGATCCAGGGCCATGATGGCGCTCTGGATCATCTGGAAGTTCGCGCCCCTGGCCTCGAAGACGGCCTGCTCGATGTAATACGGGTAATCCCCCGTGACGACGGTGGGCGTCAGCGCTGTGCTCACCGGGTGCAGGCCCATGTTGCACAGCCAGGTTTCCGCCGTGCCGTCGGCAGGGATAAAGCGCAGGCGGTGGATGTCCGGGTCGAAGGCCACGGGCGGGCGGCGGTCGCGGATATGCTCGGAGACATCCGCTTTGCTGTAGGTCATCGCGCCGGGGGTCATGTTTTGCACGGCCCTTTGGGCGGCGGTTGCCGCGGTCTCCACCATGTGCTGCATGAAAGCCGGGTTCTTGCCGCCGAAGGGTTCAAACAGGCCCATGCGCATGAGCAGGGGGTTGAGCAGCAGCGCCGCCAGCAGGTCGCCGCCCATGCCCAGGGTATCGATGACGCTGTGCTGGTGCAGCGAGGATACGTTGACGCTCACCACCTCCGCCATGCCCTCCAGGGCCAGGGCGGCCCTGCGGATCTTATGGATCTCCGCCGAGGTGATGCCGTAGGCGTCGATGGAGATGAAGATCACCGTGCCGCGCCCGCTGCCGTCGCTCAGGGCGGTGGCGCGCACCGCCTGGTCGTCGTAGATCCCCGTGGGCCTGCGCTGGCCCGTGAGGCCGATCGAGCCCATGACGTAGTGCCGCCCCTCGTAGATGTCGTAGCCCTCCAGCAGGGAGACCTTGGCATAGCCCAGGCTCCAGGTCTTCCCGCCCGCCGGGGCGCTGATGAACGCGCCCGTGCCGGGCGGCAGCATGGGGTCGCCGAACTCCCGCGAAAGGCCCGGCGGCGGGGGGAACAGCGCCGTGATGGCGCCCAGCAGGCCGCGCGCCGCGAGGTCGCCCGCGTTATAGAGGCGGTACAGCAGGGGCCCGGGCTTTTCGGGCCGGTTGAGCTCCGCCGAAACGGGCAGCGCAAAGGCGGCGCACAGCAGCGCTGCGCACAGCAGCGCGGAAAGAAGCCTTTTGCCGGTTGAACGGTTCATATCGCAGTTCCTCCATGCTCATCTGATAGCCGCGATCAGCAGCTCAAATATGTTGTTGACCTTGCCCTCGTAATCCCTGCCAAGCTGCCGCCAGGTCCACATGCGCGGCCAAAGCAGCTTCAGGGTCAGATTGTCAAAGTCCTCGCGGCTGACATAAACCGCGCCTTCGCTCTGCTGGTCCATAAGCTCCAGGATATCGTAGAACAGCTCGGCGTTGCTCGGCATGCGCTGCTCGAATGGATTGAGGGGCCAGAATTCCCCGCGGAAGTTCTCCGATTTCCAGATCCGCCAGGAAAGCTCGGCCCGCCGGAGATTGAGCAATTGCTGCGGTTGGCCGGCCGAAAGCGCCTTCGCCGCTTCCCACAGCTTGTCGATGTACTTCACCTGGTTGTTCGTCATGGCGAGGTTGCCGTGCTGGAACTGCGCGCCGGAAAGGCAGTTGGTGTGGTGCGTGACCCCGCCGATGGTCCTGCCGGTCAGTTCCTCCGAGGTGATGCGGATATACTCCCGGACATACTGCCATCCCTCGCCGTAGTATGCCGGCAGGAAAAAGCGGTAGAGCTCCTCCATGTCCGCGTCGGGGTCCCACAGCAGGCGGGCGTAGAGGAAGCCGGTCATCTGATAAAGGCCGATATCGTCCGTGTTGGAGGCGCAGTTAATCAGGCCCACGCCGCCGTCGTCGCGGTACATTTGCAGATAGGACTGGATGTTGCCCCACAGCGGGTTGGGGATGCCCCATTGGTTATAGTTGAGGGGGTAATCGAAAACCGCGATGTGGCCGCACTTCTCCGTCCAGCCTTTATAGTCGATATCGAAGGTCGTGCGCGTCTCCTCGTGGGTGCATTCCCCGTTCTTGTGGGCGTAGCACATGCCGATGGGGCAGAACCAGATGGTCGCGTTGGGGTGCAGCGGCGTTTTCGGGACCTGCAGGGTGATGGCATAGGCCAGGGTGGCGACCCGCACGTCTGGATAGCCCGCCTCCGCCAGCCGTTGGCAGACTTTGTTGAGGAACGGGAAATGGCTGCCCGAGCAGCTGTCGCTGATGATATCCTTCGGCACGCTGCATTCCTGCCAGTAGGCCTCCTTGCAGTCGGCGCACTGGCAGACCGCGCCGCTGTCGTTGAGGCTGATGGATACGCACTTCAGGTTCGGGTTCTGCGCCAGCAGGCCCAGGGCATGGGCCACGTAGATCTCCAGGACCTCAGGGTGGGAAAAACAGGGGTTGCTGTAGCCGCCGATGGGGTTCCCGCCGATATCCTTGGCGAACAAATGGGAATATTTCGCAAAATATTCCGGCGAGGACATGGGGCGCCATACGCCGTCGATAACCTCCGACATGATCCTGTCGCCGGAGTGGTCGAAGACGATCACCCCCGAATTCCCGCCGTATCTCTCCTCCAGCAGCGCCGGGAACCAGTGCTCGATGAACAGGTTGTCGTTGACCCGGTTGGCCAGGGCGCTGTCGATGTCGTAGCCGCCCTTGCCCGGGACAAACCAGTTCTGGACTGTGGTACTGGCCCTGTATTCAAAGGCGGGGATCTCCAACTCGTCAATCGCCTCGGGCACTTTGACCGTGGCTTTTTGGGGGATGTACTTGGTGTCCTTGCTCAGCCAGCGGCAGCCCACGTATTTCTCGAAGAAGTCGAAGACGCCGTAGAGGGTGCCCCTGGGCTTGCCGCCCGCTATGATAATCTTGCCGCCCGCCGTTTTGATGACGAAGCCCTCCAGGCCCAGGCCCAGCCCGCTGTAGTCCACGGCGTAGCGGTTCGTGTCGCCGACGACGATCTCCTTGGCCTGCGCCGCGGTATCGTCCATGACGATGGGAAGCACGGCGCCGCTGACCGCTTCCAAAAATTCCTGCATTTTTTCCGCGGCGGTGATCTCCGCGGGAATAGCCTGCGCGCCGCGCACGATCACGTAATCGCTGAGGCCGTCCTCGACAATCGTGATGGCGGCGCCCTCATAGGCCGGGAAGCTCACCGCTTCCGGGACGAAGGGTCCCACGCAGGGATTGTAAATGCCGGTGATCATGCCGATGATGATGAGTGTCGACCAAATGGAAGATAGAATTCCCATAACCGCAGCGCTCCTTACATTTTTGTGTGGTACTACCATTGTAACGGAAAACGCGCCGTCTGTCAATATTGAAACTTGACAAACACAGTTTTTCCGTGATATAATTTACATGAAAAACCCCAAATTTGAAAGGAGTGTCATCCCCATGAAAAAAAAGTGGATCATAGTTGCCGCGGCGGTTCTCGCCGTTGTCGTCGCCGTGGCCGGCGCGCTCAGGCTCGGCCTGTTCGTGTATCCTTATTCGATAGACAAGCTGACCGAGGTCCCGGCGTATGACCTGCTCGCGTCCCAATACGCCCGCGAGCTGGAGCTGCTGGAGGACTACCAACAGGGGAGCTATACCATGGACGATCCCTGCATTGTCATGGACCCCTATGATTTCAACCCGCTGTGCGCGCTGCTGCTCTTCGGGCTCGCCGAGGACTGCGAGGCGGAAATCACCGTGCAGGGCGACGACCCGTATGCCACCTATACCTATACGCATCGGCTACAGGCGCCCCGCGCCGAGGTCCCCGTCATCGGCCTTTACGCCGGGCGGGAAAATGCCGTTACGGTCACGGCGGGCGGCAAGACGGCCCAGTTGAGCATAACCACCGGGCCGCTGCCGGAGGATATGCCGGACTACAACCTGGAGATATCCAGGCCCGAACAGATGGCGCAGGGAGTCACGATGCTCACGCCCATCCTGGAATCCTATTTTGTGCTGCTGGACAACAACGCACAGGTGCGCGGGTACCTTTCCAACAGGCGCATCGCCCACGGCACCTCCTCCATCGTGCTGGAAAACGGCAATATCCTGTCCACCGGGGACGAGTACAAGCAGATTCCCTACTATGTGGCGAACCTGTTCGAGTACAATTGGCTGGGAAAGATTTTTAAGATTTACAATATCCCGAATTCCGTGCATCACAGCATTTTTGAAATGCCGGACGGCGATATCCTGGCTGTCTCCAATGATGAATTCATGGACCGGGTCGGCACGCGGGAGGACATGGTGCTGCGCGTGGACAGGCAGACCGGGCTGATCAAGAGGATGTATAACTTCCGCGAGATTATCGACGAATGGCGGGAGCCCTACCATCATTTCCACCCCGGCGTGCTCAACTTCCCGAACCGGGACTGGATGCACACCAACGCCGCCATTTACGATGCCGAGCGCAATGCCGTCATCGCGTCCGCGGCGGTGCAGAGCATGGTGATCAGCATCGACGCCGACAGCGCCGGGATCAACTGGATTCTCGGGCCCCACGACGGCTACAACGACGAGCTGCGGCAGTACCTGCTCACGCCCATCGGCGACGACTTTGAATGGCAGTGGTGCCAGCACTGCCCCATCCTGCTGGAAACCGGCGATCCCGACCTGATCGACATCCTGCTGCTGGACAACGGCTCGACGAAGAGCTTCTACGAGGAATCCGCCGTGCCCGCGGAGGAAAACTATTCCCGCGCCGTGATCTACCGTATCGACCTGAGGGACCGCACGGTCCGGCAGCTTTGGCAATACGGCAAGGAGCGGGGCACGGAGTGCTATTCCGTCTATATCGGCGGCGTGCAGTGGCTGGAGGGGAACGTCCTGGTCAATTTCGGCGGAAGGGTGTTCGATGAAAATGGCGCCCCCTCCAACAGTCTTGCGCAGAGCGTTCTGGGCGGTCTGGTGACGAACGCGCGCATAGTCGAGGTGACCGAGCAGGGCGAGGAGGTTTTTGAGATCACAGTGCGGGAAAACGCCTTCACGAAGGAGGCCGGAATCTACCGGGCGCTGCGCATACCGCTGTTTATGGCCGGTAGCTACCAGACCCTGCTGGGGCAGGCGAAGGGCGAGCGGCTCGGCAGAAGCCGCATGAACGGCCCGCCGGAGGGCGACTTCGCTGATTTCTCCATACCGCCCATCTATATCGGCAGGCTGTCCGCCGAATTTAATGACATGCATCGTGAAGGCGACAGGCTCGTCCTGGACGGCACGCTGCTGAACAAAGGCACGGTGCGCCTGCTCAGCAAGGCCTTCGTCATCCTCAAGGGAAAGCAGGAAGCCCGCGTATATGAGGCCAACGCCGGCCTGAACGGGCGCTTCTTCCTCAGCGTGGATCTGAACGAGCTGTCCCCGGGCGAATACCAGATCACCGTGGCCGGCGCGACGGTGGAGGGCAACGACGTGCTGGGCAAGCGCAGCGTCGGGCACTTCAAAACGGAGTACTGGGTGATGGTGGAGTAAATTACGTACTGCGCCATTCTTTTGCTGCCGGATATGTTAAAACCGCCACTGCTTTTCAGCGGGGGCGGTTTACTTATAACGCAGGGGATCTCTGCCTATACAAGCTTATACATAAACATATAGCTAGCTATCACGCCATATATGATAAGGAAAAGAACCAATCCAAGAGCGGAACAGATCAATCCGGCGGTTGCAAGGCGATAGTTTTGCCTGTCAGGATTTTTGCGTGCTGAAACACCAAAGAAAACGCCCATGATTGCCATCGGTATGGCGAAAATGCCCCAGGGCTCACTCCAGAGCATAATGAGTATAATCGCCAGAACAGGGGCATCCTCATAAAAAGCGGCAACCATTGGGGTTAATGTCATGTAAAGCATCGTCCTATCCGCCATGAGGAGGGCAACCCCTACGCAGGCCAATGAAATCAGCCCCAGAGCTGCTGATGCAATCGCTTCCTGGTTTTTCTGATCCATGCTGCTTCTCCCTCCATCGTCATAGCATGATGGTAGCATATCCCAGCGAGAAAGTCAAGCCTGCCCCGCCTTCGCCGCATAGCGTCGTATTCCGTCTCCCGCTCCGCAAGGATCTCCTCCGGCGCGCAGGCAAAACGCGCGCTGAACTCCCGTATGAACGCCGCCGCCAGCGCCGCCTGCCGCGCGGAATCCCGGGAATCGTAGGTTTCGAGGAACGCCGCCAGCCGCCCCGCGTCCCGCGCCCAGGGGCCATGGCAGCGCTCCTCGAAATCCACGCTGGATATTTTCACGCCGTCGTATAAAAAATTGCGGCCATTCACGTCGCCGCGCAGCTCGCCGGATGGAACCGCGGCATAAAACGCGGCGAACCAGCCGCACAGCGCCACAGCCAGGGCCTCCGGGTCGTAGCCGCCGCGCTCGATCAGGTCCGGCAGCGGTTCGCCGGGCAGGTATTCCAGAACCAGCAGACTGCCCCGGCGGGCGATCACATCGGGTACGGCAACGCCCCGGCCGCGCAGCTCCCGCAGGATGGAGGCCTCCAGTGCCGCCGCCTGGGGGCTCTCCACTGTCTTGTGGACCAGGCCGTCCCGCAGCACGACCTCGTTGCGCTTGGACAAAAATCTCACTTCAGCCGTATTTCCACCTCCGCCCCCTCCCGGTAGCCCTCCAGCTCCCTTACCACGCCCAGGGCCGCGTTGCGCAATATTTTCTGCACAAAGGGGACCATGCGCAGGAGTTTTCCGTCTACAAGCAGGTCGATGTCCGCCCCGGGGCCGGTATCCGCCGGGTCGAAGCATTCCAGGTAGTCCGGCACCCGGGCTTCCAGAAAATCGCATAGCGCGGCAGCGCCGCCACAACCGGAGGGCGCGGCAACGCCGCCACAACCGGAGGGCACGGCGTTTTCCAGGACATTGAAGGCGGGCAGTCCTTGATACGTCTCCGCCTGTGCGCCGAGTTTGCCCGATACGCAGATCGTATCCTCCCGCAGCTTGTCCTCGGTGCAGATGACGGCGGGCACGGGCAAGTCGTCCACGCCCTCCAGCGCCACCCAGTCATAGCCCTTATAGTGCCGCAGGATTTCCTTTATGGGCAGCTTTTCCGGGTAGAGCAGGTCGGTCTCGAAGTAGCCCCGGGCGGTGACGAGGGCCGCCCCGGCGCTGCGGTGCCGGCGGGTGTTGCTCGTGGGTGAGGGGTCGATGGCGAAGGCCTCGTAGTGGATCTCCTTCACGCTGCCCACCCGGTACCCCCTGCGGCACAGCTCCGCCACCGCCGCTTCGATGACGGTGGTTTTTCCGCTTCCGCTGGTGCCCAGAACCGTGAACACTTTCATGCATAGTTCCTCCAAAAGATCATTCCCGCAATCATCACCGCCCCCCAGGCGATCACCGCCGCGAGGGCCAGCCAGTCCCGCCCCCGCATGCGAAGCGGCGCGTAGGCGCTGCGCTTATCATAGGCCCCGAAGCCGCGCAGTTCCATGGCCAAGGCCAGCATTTTCGCGCGCGATACGCCCATGGCGATGGTGGGCATAAGCAGGTAGGTGTAAATCCTCAGCCGTGCCCGCCATGGCAGGCGGCGCAGGTCCGCGCCCCGCAGTTCCATGGCCGTGAGAGAATCCCGGAAGCTTTCGCTGAACTGCGGCACGAAGCGCAGACCGACGCTCACCATATAGGCCAGCTGGTAGGGCAGCCGCAGCTGCAGCATCCCCTGCACCAGCGCGTGCCCCGCATAGCCCGCCAGCAGCGCGCCGCCCAGCATCAGGATGACCAGGCGCTCCAGCACCGCCGCGCCCACCAGCAGCCCTTTCATGATATCACCGCTGAACAGCGCCTGCAGCGCCGTGACGGAAACCAGCATGACCCAAAGGCCCCGCAGGCGGCGCAGCACCTGCGCCACAGGCGCCCTGGCGATGGCCGCCGCGACAATGGCGCTCAGCAGCAGCGGCGCCAGCGGCAGCGCCTCGCGCAGGACCACGCAGCCCGTGGAAAGCAGGAACACGAACAGGAACGTCACGCGGGGGTCGATTCGGTTCCCCCCGGCCCTAAGGGCGGGTGAAGAGGACTGTTTTGCGGCTTTCATGCCCCCCTCGTTCGCGAGGGGGGATGTCACGCAGTGACAGAGGGGAGCAAGAAAAATCAGCATAGCAGTTCCTCCATTTTCACTTCCCGCTGCGTGTTTTGCCGCACAAATTGCGCATCGTGGCTGATCAGAAGCACCGAAATCCCGTCCCTTATGGCTTCCTGTATTACTCCGGCGAGGATTTCCTTTCGCCTCGCATCCAGGCCCGTGGTGGGCTCGTCCAAAACGAGTGCTCCCGGTTTTCCCAGCAGCATGCCGCAGATAGCCAGCCGCTGCTGCTCCCCCCGGCTGAGGGTGAGGGTGCCCCGCGCGGCGAGGGTGTCCAGCTCAAAGCGGGAAAGCAGCGCCATAGCCCACCGCCGGGCTTCTTCCGGGGGCGTGCCCGCCAGCTCCTGCGTAAAGGTGAGCTCCTCCAGCACCGTGGGGGCGAACAGCTGCCGCGCGGGCTCCTGGAAGAGATAACCGACATGCTGCCCGCGAGCCCCTAAGCTCCAGCCTGCCGTATCCTCGCCGTCGAACAGCACCGCGCCGCTTTGGGGCTTCAGCAGGCCGCACAGCAGCTTGCCCAGGGTGGTCTTGCCGCTGCCGCCCGGCCCGGTAAGGGCCACGGCCTCCCCGGAACCAATAGTAAAGTTGACCCCGCGCAGGCGGAACCCGGTTTTGGGATATGCAAATGAGAGGTTGCGCGCCTCGATTTTCATAGCCAAATCTCCCGGTCCGCAAAAGCGCGGCGTTCGTCGTCGTGGTCTGCGATGAGCATCGTCTGCCCTTCGGCCCGCAGCCGCCGCAGCACCTCCATCATGCGCGCGGCGGCCTGCGCGTCCAGCTGGCTGAGGGCCTCGTCCAGCAGCAGCAGCCTGGGCCGCAGCGCGAGCACCGCCGCCAGGGCGAGCAGTTGCTTCTGCCCGCCGCTTAGATTCTCTGGAGAATCCAAGCGCCGTTCCCACAGCCCCACGGTTTTTAGCGCTTCGCCCACGCGGACCAGCATATCCTCCCGGGGGACGCACAGGTTTTCCAGGCCGAAGGCCACCTCCAGCTCCGCGGTGCCGCAGAAGAGCTGCGTCTCGGGGTTCTGGAACACCATGCCCACGAGCCGCGCCTGCTCCTCCCGCGTCAATTCGCCGGGGATTTTGCCGAAAAGCCTGATCTCCCCCGTGATCTCCGCGTCAACGCTGCGGGGGATCAGCCCGCACGCGCATAGCAGCAGGCTGCTCTTCCCCGCGCCGGATTCCCCCCGCAGGGCCACGGTTTCGCCCGCCTCCACGGCAAAATCCAGGGGGGGGAACACGGGCTTTTCCGCGCCGGGATAAGTCAGTGCGAAACCTTTTGCCTCTAAAGCGTATTCATTCATTTTAGCGTTATGTCCGTCAGCATTTTGCACCAGTTCTGGCTGAACTGGTCCTTGGGCAGGATCATGCGGAAGGGCCCGTCGCCGCCGTCGTCCAGCGCGATGAAGCAGTTCTCCTCGTCCAGGGCCTTCTCCATGGTCAGGGCGGAGGCGTAGCCGTCGGCGGCGGCAAAGGCCGCGCTGGCAAAACCGGCCGGGTCGATCCCCTTTGCCCGCAGCACTTCGGCGAAGGGCACGCCGGTGTAGACACGCGCCTCCGGCTCCTTGCCGCTCTTTTTATAGTTAGCCCGGAATTCCCGGGGCGCCAGCGCCTCGATATCCTCCCTGGTCACTGTGGCCAGGGCCGCCGGGGGCTGCGTCCTGCCGTCGAGAATCAAGAACACGGCGTCGTCCAGCAGCTGTTTTTTCTCCCCGGCGTTTTTGGCGTTGAGCGCGGCCAGCACCGCCACACCCACGGCCAGCGCGGCCAGCACCGCGATGACCGCGATGGTCGATTTCCTCTTCATGGTTCGTCTCCTATTTTATGATATACGGCACGAGCATGTCCTCCGGCAGAAACAGGCCGTGGCCGCCGCCCTCCTCCGTCTCGTGCAGCCCATGGTCGGCGGTGATGATCACCCGGCCGTCAAAGCTTTCGCAAAGCGCCCGCGCATAGCCGTCCATCTCTTCTATTTTTAACATAGTCTGCGCCGCATAGGGCCCGTATGCATGCGCGGCCCCGTCAATTTCATGAAAGTGCACAAAAATCAGGTCGGGATTGCTTTCAAGGGCCTTTTGCGCGTTGGCGAACACCTCTTCGTCGCTGAGCGAGAGCACCGGCGCGATGCTGGTTTGCAGCAGCGCGTGGCCGCCCTCGATGTAGGCGCAGGTTTTCCCCATAGCCTCCGCTTTCGCGAAAATGTCCTCGCGGTCCATCGCCCGGTCCTCGCGGCTGTGTACGCCGTGCATATCCGGGTTTGCGCCCGTGAGCATGGACGCCAGACCGACGTTGGAAATCGGCGGCCAGCAGGCGAGGGCCTGTTTCGGTTCGAGTGACCATAAATACGGCGCGTCCGCCCGCAGCAGCATCTCCCAGCCCAGGCCGTCCAGCTCGATGACCATCACCCGCCCATCCTGTGCAAGAAAGCGCAGGGCGTCATGGGCAACCTCGGTGATCATAATGTCCGGCGCGTCGGCCGCCAGGCTGCGCATGGCCTCGATGTCCTGTCCGCCGGTTAATGGTACCCGCAAGCGCGTGGTATACACCGTCACGCCGCGGCCATTCTTGTGGCTGGTGCCCTCCTCTTTCAGCGGGTACAGCGTATTGTTCAGCACCAAATACCCGGCCTTTGCGTCCGCCCCGTTCACAACCGCAACCTGCGCAAGATTTTTTACCCGCGCGGAAGGCGGATGCAGCTCGCTTTTGAGCTCCCAAGCGTTTTCTTTGGACCAGATCAGCTCGCAGCCGGGCAGCTCCGCGCCGGAGATGCGCGCGATCATGCCGTCGCTGCTGATGAGCAGGATGTCGAAATCCTCCGCCCGGGGCTTCGCCAACGCGACCATTTCCTCCAGCGAATACTTGTAATTGCGTCTGGCGGCAACTCCCGCGCCAAATTCGCAGTCGCCGGTGATAAACAGAGTATTGCGCTCCCCGCAGCCCGCAAAGGCCAGCGGCAGCGTGACAAGCAATACGAGCGAAAGCAGCCTGTAGGCAGCAAACCATCGTTTCTTCATCTTATAATGTTCCACCGTTTCAGCTGTTTTGTGATCCCCCAGGCCCCCG
>Ga0123353_10001504_pt1 | contig 28566 bp, 21 predicted proteins | sample TergutLab28metaG_3_FD_92763 | JGI IMG/M metagenome (GOLD analysis project Ga0123353, IMG submission 92763) | Labiotermes labralis P3 segment gut microbial communities from Petit-Saut dam, French Guiana - Lab288 P3 | ecosystem: Host-associated > Arthropoda: Insects > Digestive system > Gut ...
AATTTCAAGCGTCGGCTTCTTCGGAATGAACGATTCGGTCGATGTCCACCAGCGCACACCGACTGCGTCTTCGAGAAAAGTGTTGACCGCATAGAGGGTTCCCCGCTGCGGATGTCCGGTGAAAACAATGTTCTTGCCGACGGTCTTGATAACAATGCCGTCGTAAGGGATTTTCGCAAGGTCGAGATTTGGAAGCAATTCCTTCAATCGTTTGGAGTTGCCGATGACGAGTTGCGGTTTTGCCGCGTCAACTTCGGTCTCTTTTGCGATGGTGAAGTCAGCACCGGTAACAGCATCGAGATGCAGTTTGAGTTCTTTAGCGGCGGTTTGTTCTACCGCTGCTGCTTCGGCAGGCAGGACGATGGTGTACTCCGTTTTACCGTCTTTCGACAGCGTAAGTGTTTCAGATGCCGAAACGGCAAGTGGCAAACAAAGCACGGCGAGAATGAACAGAATATATTTCATGGCAAGAGTTGGTAAAAAGGATTGAAAACGAATAAACGTTAGCGTAGGATTTTAATCCTACTCAAATAGAAAGTCAACTAAAACGACCATTCCGTTCCATCAGGGCGGTCAGTCAAAGTTACTCCGAATGACAACAAGTCGTTCCTTATCTTGTCCGCCGTTGCAAAGTCCTTGTTCTTGCGGGCGGTCTGCCGCAGTTCAATAAGCAGCGTCAGCAGTTTGCCGACTAATTCGTTGTCTCCGTCATGCGCCGACACAGTCGGCGGCTCTCGGAATAAACCAAGCGTCATTGACACTTCACGCAGAATGAGTGCGCCCTTCATGAGAGCGTCTTTATCACTGCCGCTCTTATCGCCGTCTTCAAGTTTTGCATCGTCAATAAATTTATTCAGCGTCCGCAGAAAATCAAAAAGAACACCGACCGCACCGCCCGTGTTAAAATCATCGTCCATAAATTCGAGGAATTTATTCCGCAAGTCCGCACCGATTGTCGTCTGCTCCAAATCTTTTCGACCCCCTGGAGCGTCAAGTTGATAAAAACTTTGTCCTGTTATTTTTTCAAAACGTTTGAAGAACCGATAGAACGTTTCGAGTCCTTTGCCGACTTCTTCAATCCGCTCTATGCTGAAATCAATCGGACGGCGGTAATGAGTCGAAAGAAGGAAAAACCGAATGGTCTCCGGCGCGAACTGCTTCAACATATCGCTGAATGCACTCGCTCCTTTGGACTTGCTGATTTTTCCGGCTTCCTGCGAAGCGAGGTTCGCTGACACAGTCAGCGGCTCTCCTTCTGCCGTCTGCCGTCTGCCGTCTGTCGTCTTCCTTCCGCCGAGTTTGCCAACTTCACTGGATGCCTGCATTAAACCGTTGTGCATCCAGAAACTGCACATCGGTTTGCCGAACCTCGCTTCACTTTGTGCAACTTCGTTCTCGTGATGCGGAAAAACTAAATCGAGTCCGCAGCCGTGAATGTCAAAGGTCTCTCCGAGTATTTCGCTGCTCATCACGGAACATTCGATATGCCAGCCCGGTCTGCCTTGTCCCCAAGGGGATTCCCAAAACGGTTCATTCGGTTTAGCCGACTTCCAAAGAGCAAAGTCAAACGGCGTATGTTTTTTCGCAGCAGTACTGCCGCCTTCGCCGGTTAGTTGCTCCACAGAACGGTGCGAAAGTTTGCCGTATTCCGAAAACTTTCCGACATCGTAATACACATCGCCTTCGGACTCGTAAGCAAATCCCTTGTCGATTAGATTCTGTATGAAGTCAATGATATGAGGAATGTAATCGGAAACCTTCGGAAAAGCATAGACCGACTCTTTGACGTTCATGGCTTCTAGGTTCGCCCAATAATCGGCAGTCATCTCGTCCGCAAGCGCAGCAGAGGTCATCTTGCGGGCATTGGCTTCGGCGATGATTTTGTCGTCAACATCTGTGATGTTGATGACAAATTTCACATCATAACCGTTGTAAGCAAGATAGCGTTTGACGGCATCGAAAATCACGGGACCAACCATGTGTCCGATGTGCGACGGTTTATAAACCGTCGGACCGCAAAGATATATCCCGACTTTGCCCTCTTCAACGGGCTTGAATTCTTCTTTTGTTTTTGAAAGTGTGTTGTAAATACGTATCATTTCAATTAGTTATGTTTCTTGTCTGTGTTGTTTATAGTAAGCAATCAAACCGTTAGTTGACGAGTCATGTGAAGTTATCGTTTCGTTATTGAGCAATTCCGGCAGGACTTTACCCGCTAACTGTTTTCCGAGTTCAACGCCCATCTGGTCAAACGAATTGACGTTCCAAATGATTCCCTGCACGAAAATCTTGTGTTCATAGAGCGCAATCAATGCCCCCAATGTTTTCGGGTTCAACATTTCAAAGAAGAACGAATTAGTCGGGCGGTTGCCGCTGAACACATTTGACGGTGCAAGGCGTGCTGCTTCGGCACTATCAAGACCTGACGCTAACAATTCCCGCGCTGCTTCTTCAAGTGTTTTGCCTTTCATCAATGCTTCGGTTTGCGCTAGAAAGTTTGCCAGCAGTTTCAGGTGATGGTCGCCGAGCGGGTTCTGCGATTTAACCGGCGCAAGGAAATCGCAAGGTATCAACTTCGTTCCCTGATGTATGAGTTGATAAAAAGCGTGCTGCCCGTTTGTGCCGGGTTCGCCCCAGATAACCGGTCCGGTGGAATAATCAACACTTTGATTGTCCTTCGTGACGCTCTTGCCGTTGCTTTCCATATCGCCCTGCTGAAAATACGCCGCAAAACGATGCATATATTGGTCATACGGAAGTATCGCCTGCGTATCCGCATCCCAGAAGTTGTTGTACCAAATGCCTAGCAACGCCATTATAACGGGTATATTCTTTTCAAACGGAGCCGTTCTGAAATGTTTGTCCGCCTCAAAAGCACCGGTCAGCAACTCCTCGAAATTTTCATAACCGATTGCTAACACTATCGACAATCCTATTGCCGACCAAAGCGAATAGCGACCGCCGACCCAGTCCCACAACTCGAACATGTTTTCCGGGTCAATGCCGAACTCTTCGACTTTTTTCCGGTTTGTCGAAAGGGCTACAAAGTGTTTCGCAACGTCAACGTTGTCGCCGAGAAAGTCCCGCAGCCATCTTTTTGCCGATTCCGCATTGGTCATCGTTTCCTGCGTGGTGAACGTTTTGGAGGCAACGATAAACAAAGTTGTTTCGGGTTCAAGGTATTTGAGTGTTTCAATGATGTGCGTTCCATCCACGTTGGAAACGAAATGAACATTCAGCAGCGTCTTGTAGGGCTTCAACGCTTCGGTCACCATCACGGGACCTAAATCGCTGCCGCCGATGCCGATGTTCACAACATCGGTAATGGGTTCGCCGGTATGTCCTTTCCATGACTCGCCGATAATTTTTTCTGAAAACGCTTTCATCTTTGCAAGCACGGCGTTGACCTGCGGCATTACATCTTTGCCGTCAACTACAACGGGACGGTTTGCTCGGTTGCGAAGCGCGGCGTGCAACACGGCACGATTTTCGGTGTTGTTGATTTTCGCACCGGAAAAGAACTTTTCACGCCAGTCCGCAAGACCGGCTTGTTTTGCTAAATCGAGCAGCAGTTTAAGGGTTTCTTCGGTTATCCGATTTTTGGAATAATCGAAGAGCATATCCATATCATCCGACTGTAACCGGACGCTGAACTTGTCAAACCGCCGCGGGTCATCGGCGAAGAATTGCCGCATCGGTGTCGTGAAATTATCGCGGTGTTTCTGTAATGCTTTCCAAGTAGGGGAATTTGTTAATTTTGACATCGGTTTGGTGTTCTGTATTCATTCATCTGTTCGTGAATATGCCGAAAATTCGGCGGACGTTATTTTAACCGATTTACATTTTTTTGGAAAGGGCAAAAAGTGCCGCCGCTGCACGTTCCAATATGCCCTGAACAAAGGCGATTGCAATGCCGTAATTCGTCATCGGAACTTGCTGGTCTTGCGCACATTTCAAACGGTATTTCATTTCTCTTTCGTTCAACATACAGCCGCCGCAGTGAATTATCAACTTGTACTTCGTCAAATCATCGGGAAATTCACCGCCGGAAGTGAATTCAAATTTCAAATCCTTACCCGTGTAATTGCGAAGCCAGCGCGGCAATTTCACTGTTCCGATGTCGTCGCATTGCCGATGATGCGTGCAGCCCTCCGAAATCAACGCCGTATCGCCGTCTTGCAACTTGTCAATCTGTTTCGCACCCTGCACTGCCGATGTCAACAGCCCTTTGTATCGCGCAAAGAGAATCGAAAACGAAATCAGCGGTATCTCCGGCGGTGTATCGGCGGCAACTTTCGCAAACACCTGACTGTCGGTTATTACCAAACGAGGTTTCTTGGCGATGTTTTCAAGCGTTTCCTTCAATCGGTCTTCTTTGCAAGTCACGGCAATACCGTCCGCATCGAGAATGTCCCGAATCGTCTGCTGCTGCGGGAGAATCAAGCGTCCCTTTGGTGCCGCCTTGTCAATCGGAATGACAAGTACAACTAAATCAGACGGAAAAATTAAATCGCCGACAAGCCGCAATTCAGGTTCTTCGGTTTTATTGAGAGCGGCAATGCGTTCTTTCAATTCTACGATGTTTTCGCCGGTCTTTGCGGAGACATGAATTGTATTCTCGCACAAAGTTTCATACAACGGTGCTGCGTTTTTGTCTTCCGTTAAATCACATTTGTTGACCGCAACGATAAACGGTATTCCTTTCTCTTTAAAAATTGCGATTAACTCTTCATTGAAGCGGGACGTTTGTTCTTGAGCATCAACGACAAGCACGGCAACATCCGTTTTGTTGAGAATCTGTTTTGTTTTTTTTATCCGAAGTTCTCCGAGCGTTCCTTCGTCGTCAAAGCCGGGCGTGTCAATAAGCATCACGGGACCGAGCGGCAGAAGTTCCATCGCTTTATGCACGGGGTCAGTCGTTGTTCCTTTGACTTCTGAAACAACGCAAAGTTGCTGATTGGTGATTGCGTTGACGAGCGAGGACTTGCCAGCATTGCGAACCCCGAAAAATCCGATATGAATCCGGTTCGCAGATGGCGTTTCATTCATGCTGCTCATGTATTGACGGATAATAATGATTTTGATATAATCAACTAACTTTGATTTCAAGCGTCCAACATTATACCATAAATGAATCCGTTTATGAAATTGGCTGTCGAGGCAGCCGAAGAAGGAATGAAAAACAACAGCGGCGGTCCCTTCGGTGCCGTTATTGTCCGCAACGGTGAAGTGGTTGCCGTTGCCCATAACGAAGTGTTGGGAACCAACGACCCAACTGCTCACGCCGAAATCGCAGCAATTCGAAAAGCAACAAAAAAGTTAGGACGCTTCGACATTTCCGATTGCGAAATCTACAGCACCTGCGAACCTTGTCCGATGTGTCTTGCCGCAATTCATTGGGCAGGCATCCGCAAACTTTACTTCGGCGCAGACCGGCACGATTCAACTATCGGAAAATTTGACGACAATTTCATTTACGAACTTATGGAAGGCAAGGCGGATAGTCCGCTGTGTCACCCTGAAATCGTTGACCGTGAGCCCTGCGTGGAATTGTTTCACACTTGGAATAAAAAGGAAGACCGTGTCCAGTACTAATTCCTTTGCCGTTATTGTTGCCGCAGCAGGAAACAGCAGCCGATTCGCAGACCGCAATAATTCCCCGCAGAATAAGAAACAGTTTGTCATGCTTGCCGACAAACCCGTCTGGCAGCACAGCGTTGAAAAATTTATCGTCCGTAGCGATGTGAAACAAATTATCATTACGCCTTCACCGGAAGATATTGAATGGTTTCGGCAAGAATACGCCGAAGAAATCAAACGGTTTTCATTAACGCTAGTTGAAGGCGGCAAAGAACGTGACGATTCGGTTCTGAACGGACTTAATGTCGTTCTTCCCGAAATAGAATATGTTGCGGTGCATGATGCCGCCCGTCCCTGCGTTTCACCGGATGAGATTGAAGACGTTTTCACTGCCGCAAAAAACACAGGGGCGGCAATTCTTGCAGCACCGTTGACGGGAACTATCAAGCGGGTAAGTGAATCAGTGATAACGGAAACGGTGCCGAGAACGGGGTTGTATGAAGCGCAAACGCCGCAGGTATTTCGGCGGACGGCTTTGAAAATAGCATTTACCGAAAGAGGAACGTTTCACGCAACGGATGAAGCGCAACTGCTTGAACGGATTGGCATTCCGGTCACGGTTGTTAATTCAAGTAAATGGAATTTGAAAATCACGAGCGCAACCGATTTACTGCTAGCGGAGAAGATTTTGGCGGAGAAATTTTGAAAGGAAACAATGACCTTTGCTTTCCCGAAATCGTCACGTTTGCTGACAACGGCAGAATTCAAACGGGTTTTCGATAAACGAAAATCTACGGCGGACTCATTGCTGGTTATCTATGCGGCGAAAAATGATTTGGAAAAGAACCGCCTCGGTATCTCCGTATCGCGAAAAGTCGGTAACGCCGTTGTCCGCAACCGCTGGAAACGGTTAATACGGACAGCATTTCGCACAAATCCGCTGGCAACAGTAAAGCATTTCGATATTGTCGTTGTACCGAAACGCGGTGCGGCATTGCCGGATTATGCAGCGTTGGAAAAATCATTTTGCCGTTTGGTTCGGTTATTGCTTTCACGGGAGAAGTAGAGAAAACTTATGTCGGAGACCACATCGAAAAATGCCGTTGTACTTTTATCCGGCGGATTGGATTCCGCAACTACCGCTTATCTTTCCGCTTCACAAGGATATACACTTTACGCTTTGACAGTTGATTATAACCAGCGGCACAAGTGTGAACTCGAAGCCGCTAAACGAGTTGCGGCAGCAATCGGTGTGCGGCAGCACATCATGTTCCCGCTTGATTTGCGTCTCTTCGGCGGCAGTTCGCTAACCAGTGAGATGGAAGTTGTCAAATATGTACCGCTGGAAAAAATCGGTCAACAGATTCCGACTTCATACGTACCGGCAAGGAATCTTCTGTTTCTTTCGCTGGCGTTGGCGTTTGCCGAAACGGTAAATGCGGAGACGGTATTCATCGGCATTTCTGCGACGGACTACAGCGGCTATCCTGATTGCCGACCGGAGTTTATCGAAGCGTTTTCGGAAACGGCGCAACTTGCAACAGCAGCAGGAGTCAGCGGCAGGAGTATCCGCATTGAAACACCGCTCATCGGATTAAGTAAGAAGGAAACGATACTGCTGGGACTATCACTCGGCGTTGATTATTCGTTGACGCATACCTGTTATGACCCGCTGCCGGACGGTAAAAGTTGCGGCAGGTGCGAATCCTGTCTTCTTCGGCGACGCGGCTTCGAGGAAGCGGAGTTGCCCGACCCGCTGATGCAGAAATACGTGTAAGATTAAAATACTTGCTAAAATTCTACGTTAAAACTTTCCTCTTATGCGCTGTAGATAGTCCGTTATTTCTTTATATTCTTTTTCTTTCGCAATGGTGAGCAAGTTCATTCCTGTTTTCGATAACTGCGCCTTTGTCAACGAGAAACTTGAGCATCTCGATGTTATTCTCAACAACTGCCCGGTAGAGAGCGGTCTTGTCTTGCCGTCGTTGTTTTTCGTGTTTATATCCGCGCTTTTGAAAAGAAGGAATCGGGCAATTTCGATTCTGTTCTTGCCTGCCTGTGCGTCCGGCGACATACCGGCTGCCAAATAAAGCGGTGTTTCACCGTTGGATACCAGATATTTGAAAACCTCTGGATTTCCATATACGGCGGCGTGGAGTATACTCCAGTTGTCATTGTTTTTCGCATGAACGTTGCCGCCTTTGGAAAGGAGCAGTTTAACGGCTTCGAGATGTCCCTTATATGCCACTTCATAGAGCGGAGTCACACCTTTGTTATCTTTTGCATTTATATCTGCGTTTTTATCGATGAGATATTTAATGACGGCGGCAGACCCCATCATTGCCGCTTTGTGAAGCAGTGTTTTACCGTCGTTGTCTTTTGCTTTGACATCTTTGCCGAGTATTCGGGTGAACCTATCGATTTCTTCTTGTTCTTCATTACGAGCGGCGGGTGTTTCATCCTTGGTAGCGGCGAGTGTCAACCCGCCAGCAGGCGGTGCTTGCGCAGTTGCGCTCTGATTTTCCGCCGTCTTAGGGACGTGGAAAAGTACTCCACGACCGCCGTATGTCCTCTTTCCTTTGCGATGTCGAGCGGGGTTTTATTACTGTGGTACGGGTCTGACGTTGCTTTTCGTATGAACGTCTGCACCTTGGGAAACAAGAAATTTGACCATTTCAAGGCGATTAATCGATGCTGCCATCCAGAGCGGGGTCAAACCTCTATCGTCTCTCGCATTAACGTCCACCCCTTGTGAGATGAAAAATTTAGCCATGTCAACACGGTTGTCCCATGCCGCATCAAAGAGTACGGCGGCATCGTCGTCACCTTTCACATTGACATCCGCTCCTTGCGAAACGAGATACTTGACAACCACAACGTTCCCCTGCTTTGCCGCCTTGTGGAGTAACGTATTGCCCTTGTCATCCTTCGCTTTCACATCCTTACCGAACTCCGCGACGAACTTATCGATTTCCGCTTGCTCGGCGGGAATGAACGCATCATTACGAGCGGCGGGTGATAACCCGCCTTCTTCCGTTTTTACCGGCGGATTATCATCCGCCACTCGTTTTGCTGATGCTGTTTTTACAACTTTATCACCGCCTTTGTTATTTTTCGGCGGCGGTGAAAAAATCCAAGCAAACAATCCAAGCAGTATCACACAAGACACTACATTGCCAATAACAAGCGTCCGGGTACTTATCCAACTCGCCGGTTTTTTCGGCTTTTCCGCCATCGCTTTGATAAACGATTTGCAATCAGGAAACCGGTCTTCCCGTTTCTTCGACAATGCCTTGAACAGCGCAGCATTGATGTGTTCCGGTATTCCGGCAATCGGTTCCGGCGTTTCATGCGGAATACATTCCCGCAGAACACCGACATCGACTCCCTGAAATGGCACATGCCCCGCTATTAACTCGTATGCGGTCACTGCCAAAGCATATTGGTCTGTCTTGGCATCCTGCAAGCGTCCCCGCCATTGTTCCGGTGCCATATATTGGTGCGTCGTTATTAGAATCACAGCCGGTTCGCACAAAAATTGTATCATGCGCTAGAGAAATTCACAATACTCTTGAAAAACGTACATTTTTCGGTTAGTATTACTATTTACTATTAACTATTAACTATTAACTACATAACTACCAGAAATGCCTCTTTGGAAAATTGCCTGGCGAAGTATTCAGCACCGCTCATTAGCGTCCGGTTTAACGGCGTTCTCAATGGGACTCGGTGTCGCACTCGTTGTTGCCGTTATCGTTATCTACGGTGTTCTCAATCAAACCTTCATGCGCAGCGCACAGGGTTATGACATGGTAATCGGACCGCCGAAGGGTTCGCCGCTCGAAACCGTTCTCGGTGCGGTGTTCTATTCCAATCAGTTGAGCGATACGATTCCCTACGATTATTTCCTGAAACTGTCCATCGGTGAATACTCGCCGGAAGTCGAGACCGCTATTCCAATCGCAATCGGGGAACACATCCAGGGTATGCCGGTAGTTGCGACCACTCCGAAATTTTTTACCGAATTGAAGTATCTTGACAAATACAACTATTCATTCCGAAGCGGACGAAACATGACGGCGGGCGGCGATTATGAAGCCGTTCTCGGATACTCCGCCGCTCATAAATCGAAATTGAAAGTCGGCGGTAAATTCAAAGCATCGCGGCGGGGTTATCTGCCGAGCGAGGAACATCCCGAACCGGAGACATTCACGGTAGTCGGTATTCTCGCCCCGACCGGCACGCCAAATGACCAAGCATTTTTCGTTAATATTGAAGGATTTTTCATAATGAACGACCACGCCGATATTGACCCGTTGGAAAAAACGCTAATGCGGAAAGCAGCCGACCGCGGCGTTGACGAAAAAGAAACAAATGAAAATGCGGAAGGAAAAACCGTTATGCCGCGCCGCATCTCGGCAATACTCGTTCTAACGAAAGAGCAGGATGTCAAGCCGACTGTCACGGAAGATGCGATGGGGATGAAGGAAGTAAAAATCGAGGGTTTTACAAGACAGACGGTAAATCCGTCTATTATGTCGCTTGGAGGCCGGCTGGTTGAGAATCTTGACGTTCAAGTTGCCTCGCCGACAAAAGAAATCAGCCGTTTGTTCGAATTAATCGTCGGACGGATTCAAATCGTGTTAATCATTTTTGCTGTTCTTGTAGTTGTTGTTGCCGCTATCGGAATGATGGTCAGCATTTACAACTCAATGAACGAACGGCGGCAGGAAATTGCGATAATGCGTGCTTTGGGAGCGAAACGCTCAACCGTGATGTCGATTATCCTGCTGGAGTCGATTTTGTTATCGCTCGGCGGCGGTTTAATCGGTATGTTCATCGGGCATAGTTTGCTGATAGTTTTAGGTCCGATTATTTCCGGTGCAGTAATGGTGGTTGTCAATCCGTGGCATTTTCAGGCGGCGGAACTGATTCTGATACCGGGCTTGATTGTACTCGCTTCGGTAGTCGGATATTTACCGGCAATCATTGCTTACCGGACTGATGTTGCGCAGTCGCTTAATCCGTAAAACCCCATTAATAGATAACCGATATGTCTGATGTTTATGAAAACCCGCTCATTGCCCGATATGCTTCACCGGCAATGAGCAAACTTTGGAGTCCGCAGCGTAAATTCAGTACCTGGCGGCGTTTATGGACTGCTCTTGCCGAAACAGAAGCGGAACTCGGTCTGCCGATAACTTCGCAGCAGATTGACGAGTTGCGGCAGCATATTGACGATATTAATTTTGCTAAAGCCGCAAAATACGAATCGGAACTGCGGCACGATGTAATGGCACACGTTCACACTTACGGTGATGCTGCGCCAACTGCCCGACCGATAATTCATCTCGGCGCAACCAGTTGTTTCGTGACTGACAACACCGATGCAATTCTGCTGCGGGAAGCGTTGGTATTAGTCCGCAATCGGCTTGTTGCCGTTATTGCTCAACTCGGTAAAGTTGCCGTAAAGTATCGCGATTTGCCGTGCTTATCTTTTACGCACTTGCAGCCGGCGCAGCCGGAAACGCTGGGACGCAGGGTCTGTCTTTGGGCGTATGATTTGATTCTCGATTTACAGGAAATTGAACACCGCATCTTGTCTATCAAAGCACTCGGCAGTAAAGGAACTACCGGTACGCAGGCAAGTTTTCTCGAATTATTCAAGAGCGACCGCGAAAAGGTTGTGCAACTCGAAAAAGGAATCTGCGAAAAAATTGGACTCGAGCCATTTGCCATTACGGGACAAACTTATCCCCGCAAGATGGATTCGCAGATACTCGATGTGCTGTCCGGCATTGCTCAAAGTTCTCACAAGTTTGCAACGGATCTGCGGATTCTTGCTCACCGCAAGGAAATGGAAGAACCGTTTGAGAGGAATCAAATCGGTTCTTCGGCGATGGCGTATAAACGAAACCCGATGCGGGCGGAACGAATCTGTTCTCTTGCACGGTTTGTTTTTTCATTGCAAAGCAGTCCGGTGATGACCGCCGCAAATCAATGGTTTGAAAGGACTTTGGATGATTCCGCAAACCGCCGTTTGGTACTGCCGCAGGCGTTTCTTGCGGTCGATGCGCTGCTGATTTTGTATCAGAACATCGCTGACGGAGTTGTTGTTTATCCGAAAGTGATAGAAAAAAATCTGCGGGCGGAACTTCCTTTTATGGCAACGGAAAATATCCTGATGGCATCTGTCGAAAAAGGCGGCGACCGGCAGGATTTGCATGAAAGAATCCGTCGACATTCATTAGCGGCAGCATCTCAGGTCAAGAACGAAGGCGGCGAAAACGATTTGCTGGAACGGCTCAAGAACGACGCTGCGTTTGCAGGTATTGACATCGACAAGGCACTTGAACCGCTGTCGTTTGTAGGATGTTCGCGGGAACAGGTTGACGAATTCATTGACGAACAAATTCAACCAGTGCTGAACCGCTATGAAGATGTTCTAACGGTTCGGCATGATGAAGTGCGGGTATAATTATTATCGTCAAAGAGGCGGGGGGCTTTGGCCCCCGTCTGTGATGTTCGAGTTTCTATTGCGCCATCATATTCTGTCCTTCTCGTGACATTTTGTTCATTTTTTGGGCTATCCCCCGCATAAATACCGGTTCAATACCGACGGAGAAACTCCACTCCTCGCGCTGCATGTTATAATTCGCACCGATAAACATCCGGAACGACTCGCCGGTTCGGATAAACATAAAATTATGTCCGCGATTTTCCCAATTGTTTTTTATGTCGTATGTAGTAGTATAATTAACCGAGTATTTTTCGTTCATATCATATCCGATAGTTAAGTCAAGCAAGGTCTGCTCAATAAGTCCGCGAAGTTCAGTCATGGAAATGCCTAACCTGCCCCGCTTGGGACGCTGCCACATCATCCCTACCGTTGTCATTTCCTGCTGATGGTCATAGAACCCCTCCGAGAAAAGAGAAAATCGGTCTCCGACATGCCAAAGAAGATTGTAATCTATTAAACCGATGGACTTGCTTGAGCTGAAATCTCTTGGCAGTTCCGGATCCGGGTTAGGATATGAATTATATTTTTCCTGCGGGAAATAAGTGAAATGCACACCAAGTGTTATCCAATCGATGATACGCCGTTTTCCGATGGGACCCCGCTTTGTTTGAAATCTCTGCGTCATTCCCATCCGCAGGAACATCATGTCGTCGGCAATTTCCATGTTGCTTGCCGCTGCGTTTCCTGCCAGTCCGCTCCGCAGTGCATAATACCGCGGGTCAAACAGTTGCGGAAGTGTAAATCGGTTTCTGTCATTTGCAGGGATGGTTCTTAACGCATCAAACGTTTGACGATAATACGGATACCGCCGCCGGAAATCCTCGATAGACCACGAATCAAGCGAGTCCGTCAATATCAAGTTGTCCATTGACCGGTTGCTTTGTGCGTATGCAAATTCCGTGTCGAAATTTATTTTATGTGCCAGTCCATTGACGTACCAAGTTCGACTGGAACAGCCCGGCACCACTTTCCAGAACGGCAAGTCGAGACGGACACCCGTCTGACCGTACAACCGCTGCACATCATTACCGGAGCGGTCTTTGCCCCAATGGGAAAACTCACCCAGCGCATACGGCACCGTGCGGATAGGTCCCAGATTAAATGGCAAATCAAGTTCATGCCGCGTTGAGAAAAATTCAAAGGAGTAGTCAATCGTTTCCGGCGACGGGTCTAATGGATAATTGGGTCGCGCCGGTCTCGAAACCGAACCGGGCTGCAATTCCCACGGCAGATACCAGAAATACTGCGCATCCTGTTGCCAAGCAGAATAGTCCGGTGAGTACGGTTCATTCGCCGCATGATACTTAGCATAACCGACGCGGGTATGTCCGTACCAAGTCAGATAATCATTCAGCAATGATTTTCCAATGACATAATGGTCAAGACGCGGGATTGAATTGCTGTTAGTATAAAACTTATCAAGCGAATATTCGGAAGAGACCGACAACGAAGAATTGTCGTCAAACCGTTTGATTGAGACGGCAGTTGTTTCATTATCTGCGACTTTCCAGTATTCAGGAAAATAGGCGTTCACAAAATTCCGGTCAGAAACCTTGCTGACTTGAGCGGTTAATTGCCAAGGTCCTTTGCAGTTGCAAAACGAATCAAACATCTGCGAATGCCGCCACCCGAAACGATAGCGGTATGGTTCCGGGAAAGGCACCTTGCTTCTGCCGCCGCCGAGACGGTCGCCGTCTTCACCTTTGTCATACAACCCCCAATAATATACATTTCCTATCGTCGGTACAGGAATTGAATCGGAAGCCGCCGGTTTATATTCAAAATCCGCTCCGTGAGGGATGCCGCGTTTTTCAAACCACGCAACACTGACGCTGCCGTTGAGCCAATTCGGACGGCGGACATTTAACAGTTGAAACGGATTCCAAACGGTCTTTACCTGGTTTCCGTAGTATTTACTGTTTCCGTAGGCAATATTTTTAATATAGAAGGTTGGGTCTTTCAAATCCGCCGCCATCCAGGGCCAATAAAAAATAGGCACACGTCCGGCAGCAAGGTAATTATTCTCGGCTGTAAAAATCTGACGCGTTTCATTGTTGTCTTTTCCGAAAAAGGTAGTCCCGCCAACTCTTTCCTGCAAAGTGATTTTCCGGGAACGAAGCGAATAAGTCGGTTCTCCCAGCATACTCGTTGTAATCACCGCTTTTCTTGCGGTGAACATGCCGTCTCCCAACTGCTGCAAAATCTCCGCCTTCAGACGCATTGAACCGGTAATTCCTTTGACTCCGAGAATCGGAGTCGTTAGTTCAGTGTCGAGTACGTATGCGATTTTATTCTTTGCATCGTAATACATTCGGCTTGCTTCAATCGTGCGCTGCTTATCACGAAAGATGATGTTGCCCTCAAGATAAACCTCGAAGTCCTGACCGGCATTCTCCTTGCTTTCGCCCTGCTGTAATTTAGCAGGATTCGCCGACCATATAACGGCGTGGTCAGCGGATATATCGACAATATCGCCGAGAAGCATATCTTGTCCCGTTACGCCTTCGATAACAAGATTGAGCCCCTTCGATATAATTACGATGCCGCGTTCAGGATTATCAGGATACGGGTCGAACCGCATATTTGCTTCTTTATCGCTGCGGTTGTTCAGTGTAATACGGCGAAACTGCGGTGCCGATGATGACGTGACAGGCGATGGTTTTTCTTCCAAAAATTGTACTTGCAGTATTGCGGCACTATCCGGCGACATTACCGCTAATCCGCGATGATAAATTGCCGGTTCATCTTTCTGTTTCACCTGCGGTTCCAGAATGAGAACCTGTGCAGCAGCACGAGTATAAAAACGTCCGAACCATTTCGTATCCGAAATTCGAGCAGCACTTTGAGCGGGGTCAATTTCCACTTGCACGAGGTCGGCAGACGAATTACCTTCGGCATAGACCGCCGCTTCAAACATTGAAGCACTTGTTTCTCCGGTTTTTTCGCGTGAAAGCCAAACTACCGCTTGCGGTGCTGTAACGGAGTTCTTGCCCTGCCGAATACAGCAGTCGCCGGTGAGAAAGTAGATATTGTATTTCTCCGTTTGTTTATACCAGCCGGTCATTGCGGAAATCACCACCGGCTCCGTGTTTTCCTGTTTAGGCAGCGAAAGCAAAGTAGGACCGGCGGCGTTGACAATCCGCGTGCCGTCTGACCAGCCGAAGGCAGCGGCGATGCTCTCGTCGCCTTCATATCCTGCGAGTTGATGTTCCGGCACCATTACGATATTCGGATTAGCACCGGGTCTGCCCGCTCCCTGTTCCAGATATGCCGCTACTGCCGGATGCGATGTCGGTACATATCCTTCGCCGTCTATGTAGATTGCAAGAACGAGTCGGCGGGTAAATTCCAGCGAACCGAATGACGGAGGTCTGGCTTTCTCATTTTCGGGCAGCGGAAGTACAATTTGTTGAGGCGCGCTGCGGACACCTCCGAAGCCCGGTAAATCGCAGGTCGGTTCTTCAATTTTCTGGTCGTTTCTCCATTGCGGAATGAAGGTTTTAATAGGGGAAAGCAGCGAATTCGGCGGCGTTAATTCCTGTGAGTATAAGAAGTTAGAGCAAATGACAAGGCATAAAAACAGCGCAGCAAATCGGCGAATGATTTGCGGTTTTTTCAATCCGTAAATTTTTGTACCTAATTTCATTCCATTGAAAATGTATAAAAATACGGCGGAGTATGAAGAAAACCGCAAAAAAAATCAAGAGCAAAAATGTTTGTTAGTTTAGCCCAGCCGCTCTAAGCAACGGGCGATAAGTTATAAAATCTGTTATAATGAGAGCCAGCGACTGCGTCGCCGCTCTTTCACATTTAACCTTGTTCAGTGCCAAGCGGGATGATGATTTTTTCAAAAAAACGTCGCCGATACAAAAAAAAATTCTCGGCAATCTTAATCCAATCGGAATTTTTACGTTACACTGTTGGACGGGTGAGCATCACGATGATGCCCCCGTTGAGATTGATTGTTACGGATATTATTTGGGCGCGCTCATCGCTCTTTGGATTGCCGACGAGCGGAGTTTGTCGCCGGACGGAGCGATTATTTATGCAGCATTCGATGGCAAACGAACAGCACTCGATTTTATCGGTGAGGCAAACCTGGAAGTGATGTGATTTTCGGTAATCGAATCACTCATTTTGCGCGGCGAATGTGTAATGGAATCACTCAGCAATTCCTGTCAACGCCGACGCACATCGGCGGCTGGATTGCCCCCGTCGCGTTCATGGAGAGAATCATTGCCGACCCGATAAAATTGGCTAACCACGATTTGAACGATTATATCCTTGCACTGTACCGGATTGCAGCAATTGCCGACGGTCGTCTTGACGCGCCGGTTTTCGCGGCGGCGGTCGATTTTCATTTGCGCAACGAACTTCCCAAGACGAATCGCTGGAGCGAAAAGTCCAACGTCATTTCCGCTGTGTCGCCGGACCGCGTCGCCGTTGTTCGGGAAATGTTGGAACGAACGCTTCCCGATTTTCCGCCGAAGCAACTTGTCCCGTTCATCGAATTATTGTACGAACTATGCGTCGGTTGCGGCGTGCCGGTCATGACTCCGCAGACGCTTGAATTCTTGAAACGCCTCACCGGCAAACCCGCCCAAATCGCAAAGAAAATGCTACAATAGGAACCAGCGGCTATGCCGCCTGCCATCGACTCTGTTAAGGAGAAAACCATGACTGATACCGTTAAACTGCCGAAACACCTTTTGACACCGGAGTTTGCCGCACTTCGCAAGGCAATACTTGCAGCGGAACCGCAAACTATTGCCGAATACTTTGACGGCATGACCGAAAAGGAAAGACAAAAACACGCTCCATTTTGTTACGAATGGTTCAAGGTGATAGAGAAGAATTACTTAGGAACGGCACACAATATAACAATAATACTTGACGAAAATGATGACATTTCGGAAGTATCGGAGAAGAAACAACAAGACCGCCTTATACTTCGTGAAATATATTGCCGTTCTCACGCGGCATTGGTTGCCACTGCCAGTTGGTCAGTCATCGACAAAAATGACAGGTCGTGGCTGGACGATGGCATTGAAGCAATACTGCGTTCCCGCCGCCCGGATTGGACGCTCAAGTTCCTCGAAAAACGGGCAGCCGATATTGATTTGCACATCTGGAGACCGTCACCAACTTGGATTCTTTATAGAAAATTTGTTCACGACAAAATCGTCGAGCCAAGCCGGGCGGATTCCATTACGGAATTGATGTTCGCCGTGATCGCCGGTGTTCGTCACAAACACATAAGAAAGAACCCGGAAAGTTCGGTTCTCAACGGACTGCAAGAAGATCCGGCATTGATTGATAATGAACTCTGGAACATATTTGAAATCACAACCTTTCGGCGGAATTGGTCTTTCACCACACACGACAGTTTCAATCATTGGAAGGATGCGTTTTGCCAATTGATTCGGGAGAACACGCTGCCGCAAGAACGTGTTCTCGACGGTTGTCTTCGTTCCATTCATCGCCCGTTCACCGACCACCAAGTCAAATGGTTCGTTCAACTTCTTGAACGTTTGATTGCGGAACTGCCGCTCTGTGATGAAGTGCTGGCAGACGATACGAGGTTTTTAGGTCTGCTCGAACACTCGCAGCCGACCCCGCGCGGACTCGGTTTGATGATTCTCGAACGATTAGTCAAGAAAGGCGAAATCAACCTGAAAGGTATCGCCGGACGGTTGATTCCCGTGCTGCGGGAAAGTGCAAAAACCAAGCCGAAGAAAGCCCTCGCTATTCTTGAAAAAATCGCCGCGAAACAATCCGATTTGCGCAAGGAGATATTTCCGGTCTTGCTAGAAGGATTGCAGCATGAAGAAGCGGAGATTCAAACGGCATCTCTCGACTTGCTTTTGAAACTTGATGCGATGTGTACCCCCAAAATACGCTATGCCGTACAGAAAATGGTTCCCAACCTTTCGGCATCGGTGCGGAAACGTCTTGCCGGTTGTTTGCCGGAAACACCAAAACCCGCAGCGGGTATCGGCTTGCGCCCCGCAAAGCCGCCGCTTGAAACGGTACGAGAACCTATCACGCCGATTCGTAATTTTGACGAACTGCTTGACCTTGCCGCACGATTGACATATTCCGCCGAAAACCCGGACGAAATTGAACGATTACTCGACGGTCTGTCGAGATTGGGACACAAAGAGCCGGAAGATTTTGAACGAAAAACGTCTTCGACATTGAAACAATTACTTCAACTTATGGGAAACCAAAAAGATTATGAAACCGGCGAATTGTACCTCGGAATTGACCTGCCGTTTCACGGTATTTTTCCCATTTGGGACTGCGTCTACTTGCTTTTGACATGGATTTTGAAACGAGTTCCCCATTACACGTCTTCGCAGGAGGAAAGGAAACGCATGGGCAAGGTCAATGTCTTTCGGGTTGAAATCCAAAAGCGGGTTTGGACGATTTCGGAGTATCCCAAAAGCCGTTCCATTGCTTGTCCGCCGTTTCAACTTTTTTCGGAACACGTCAAAGCCATTGCGAATCGGCTTGTTCGACGTGAATCGCAGCAGTTGCTCAGCACACCGACACACTACGGCGGCTGGATTGACCCGATGGTTTTCGTACAACGGCTCATTGATGCGCATCATTCTCAAACCGTTCACGGTGAACACGACCGTGTTCTTGCTTTGCTGCGATTAGATTTATCGAAACGAAGTGCCGCTCTCAAGAAACTCGAAAGGTCCATCAAAGCGAAAGACGAATACATCGATGCAGTCCGCTATGCGTTAGGGGCTTCCGATGTCAGGATTGGCAATACCGCTCATTATTGGATTGCGGCGGCACGGTGCCGCAGTCCGCTTGTCGACGATTTGAAAATCGAACGAAAATTCCCCGGCTATGGTCCCGATGCCGGTCAAGCGGCGGTCTACTCGCTGAAACCGGGAAAGCATGTCGGTATCGCAGTCGTCAGTTCTCCGCCGATTGAAAATCGTAACGTTGATTGGTCGCTCTTTCCGACTGTGGGTTTGCACACACCGATTCAGGAAGACCCTCTGAATTTTCGACAGGAGCATTCTTGGAAATTGACGATTTGGCCTCAAAATCTTGACCCTGCCATTGGTTCGGCGATTTTGCCGCATACTTCCATGTGGGACGCTGCCTATGACACCGGATTTCAACCGTTCATCGATGCCATGCAGTGCCGCGGCGTTCCCGTACATAAAATCGGCGCAGCGGCGATTGCTGCGGCCCTTGCCATCAAGTGTTCTACCGTTCATACGGCAGCGACAGATACCCTCATCATCACCGTAGAACAAGAACGACTGTCGGTTGAAACGATGACCGAAGCGGCGTTGGAAATCCTGCCGCTTAATCGCTTGGTTGTTTCCCGCTGGCTCAAACCGCTTCGGATTATCGCCGAGCAGTCCGACCGCCATGCTGTTTTTGTGTACGAATTATTGGAAAACATCATCGAAAAAATTCCGACGAAAGACGCAGGCAGTTTTCTCGACCTTCTATACGAACTCGGCATATCGCTTGACAGGACGATTGCTTCGGAAAACTGCCGGAAATATCTCCAAACACTCACCGGCAGCGGCAAAGCGGCGAAAATTGCGAAGAAATTGTTATAATAAACAGTCGGCGACTGCGTCGCCGGAGTGACATTAATCTTACACTTTCAGTTCATTGACGGAAGAATTCAATGCAAACACTCACTTATGAAGACAAACTATACCGCCGACATAACAACCAACCCTTTTTCAATAAGAACCTTATGACCGCAATCGCCCACACTTATCGTTACGAATTTGCCTCGGAGTTCATACGAGGCAAACTCGCACTGGCTGTTGATACCTCTGCACTAAAAACTCCGGCAAAAAAGGAGGAAACGCCGACCACGTTCTTCACCGGAACGCTGCTCAAACCGAAGCGGACCGCCGACCTGCTGCGCGGCGTTTCCGAAATCGTAACGGCACGTTACAATAATCCGAATTGGCGGCGGCTTGCCGACCCGGTCATCACCGTCGGCGACGACCGAATGCGGTTCGAGGGCTTTTCCGGCTGTTGCAGTGCCTACGCCCGGCTTGACCTGCTGCCCGAAGCCGTTGAAGGCGAGCGTCCCGCACGGGGAACCACCAACGTCGATTTCAATCCCGCCATGCTTGCCGCTCTTGCGTCGCTTCGGGACAATGATTACGTTGCGCTAAATATCGGTGCTGAACAAATCGAACTGTCGAAGAACGCTGAAACAACCGTCGAACGTAAAGTGTCGCTGCCGGTGCGCTGGCTCAAGGGCTTCGTCGAGATTCAAGCGTATCAGGCGCGCATGATTCCGGTGCTGGAAATATCGGGTCTCGAAGCCCGCCGGTTTCTGCGGTCAATTCCGCGCACAAAAAGCCGCGCCGCCGTTTATATTCTTCCATCGGGTCGCGGACTACGGCTTTCGCAGGTTGCCGGACGCGGCGGTGTCAAAGCGGCGGGACTTGAACGCCTGCGGGTATTGGAAAATTTCGTACACTATGCCGATTTGCTGCGAATCTACGGCGACGAGGAAAGCGGTACAAGTGCCTGGGAACTTGTGCTGCCGGAAGCCCGATTTCATCTGCTTTTGAGTTGCGATGTGTGGCGCGGTTTTTCCGGCGAAGGACAAGTTCTCACATCGATTGCGAGCGGTGTGCACGAAAAATACCTCGATAATATAGAACAATCGCTGACGTGGGAATCGGTTATCGACGTGGAAAAATTATCGCGTCGAACCGGTGCGTCGCCGGAGGAGATTCGCTCATCGCTGGCGATTCTCGGTACACGCGGACTGGTTGGTTACGACTTGGAAACGTCATCGTATTTCCATCGGGTGCTGCCGTTTGACCTTGATTCGGTGGAGAAGTTGCAGCCGCGATTGGTTAATGCACGAAAATTGATTGCCGACGGCAAGGTGCGCATCACGCTGCAAACGCCGGAACGCACCGAAGCATTTGTCACGGGAACCGACGTGGAACATTTTGTCCGAATAACTGAAACGGAAACCGAATCTGCCTGTAAATGCACCTGTCCCTGGTACGCCAAACATCAAGGCGACCGCGGTCCATGCAAACACGTATTAGCGGTGCAGTTGATGACGGACGAAAAGGAAAATTAAGTTTCGCACAAAGGCACAAAGTTCACAAAGAAGTTAAAAGCATCAGAGCATCCTTTGTGCCCTTCGTGCCTTTGTGTGAAAAACAACATCCAACCATTTTGATGACTGACGCGCCCAGTCCGGTTGCCGAAAAACAACTCGATGAATTGGCGATTGTGTGCAAATCAGAACCACAGGCGTAAATTGCGAAATAATACGAGCGGCGGGAGACCTTAACTTAAATGGTGATATACCTACATTACCCCGAAGCGATTGTGTTTTTAACAAAATATGTGCCCTTAGTAGCATAAAGTGACTAAACCCTCATCCCTTATACCCTTATTGTGTTGCGGATAATGGTATAAGGGCACAGTAGGAAACGCACCGCTGCCGCACGCTAAACTTACTTTTCTATAGGCGTATGTGTCAACGCCGTCTTCAAGGACTCCGTCCGCTAAACTTACTTCGTAACTTTTTCGATAAACGCCTTCATTTGTCTTGCCGTGTCAGGTGAACTGGCAACAGTACCGTGGTCACATCCAAGGTTTTCATAAAATTCAACATGCGGATGTTTCATCACCCGAAGCGTTGCATACAAGAATTCATTTTCTTCAACGCGGGCAGGCCATTCTTTTTTACGGTCGCCGACTATTAATACCATCGGCGGTGCCTTCACCGAAATGTGATAAAACGGAGCGTTTTCATCAATGACCGGCACCTGCTCCGGCTGCGGATAATTCAAAAGTTGCCGGACGTGAAAATGAGTCGTCACCTGTCCGCTGAGCAGTATCAGTCCGGCAATACGCTCCGGTTGAATCTCATGCGGTTTCAGCCAGCGGGAATCAAAACCGACCATAGCAGAAAGATATGCACCGGCACTGTGTCCGCCGACGAATATCTTTTTGGAATCGCCGCCGTAACGTTCGATGTTGGCAAAAGCCCACGCAGCGGCAGCGGCGGCATCTTCAATAAAGTCGGGGAAGTTTCCCTTTCCTTTTTCGGACAATTTTTTCTCTTGTTCCTTTGCCGCCTCTTCAAAAGAGTCGGGAAATTTGGCTTTCGGAGACAGCCGATAACCAACGGCAACATTCACAATCTGTTCATTCTTGAGCATAGGCGCATACGCCTTACTTCCTACGGAAAGACCGCCGCCGTGAAACCAGAGGAGAACGGGCAAGCCCTTTGCATTCTCCGGCGCAGAAATATCTAAAACACATTGTGTTTTTTGATACTCACCGGCTTTGCTCAATGCCGATTCCGAGTAATAGGACAGGTTCTTCCATTCCTTGCGCACCGGTTCTGCGGCACAAATGAATGAAGACGTGAAAAGTAATAAACACAGCGAAAATTTTGCGAGATGGTTCATCGTTCTTCTGTTGGTAAAAGGTTAAAGGCAGGTTGCCGACCGCCGGGCAGCAACAAATTACTGTTCAGCATCAGTAGGTCACTTTTTAATTTTTTCATAGATTCTCGTAAATAATTGATTTCTGTCTTTCGTAAAATCGTTATCAGGATCAGGAGCACTATTTATTAAAATGACATAATTATAGCCGTTTGAAACTCTTCCCATTAAAGTTGCAACTCCCGACCGGCTTCCCGCATGGTACCAGCCGTTATTTTGGTTCACAAACCAGCCAAGAGCATACCTCGGGTTTTGCGGCGACGGTGTCAACATTATTCTCATGGTATCATCCCTTAATATGTCCGGTACATTTGAAAAACCATCTACACGAGCCAATAATTGCAAGAGTTCGATAGGATTAGCAACCCATCCGCCATTTGCATCTCTGTGAGACGGAGACCTATAGGGGTTCTTATCGTTATCTCCAATATGTTCGACTTCGTCGGGACCAGAAGCAACCGCTCCAATCCTCATGCCGCTTATTCCGCATGGCATCAAAATATTTTTTTTGACATACTCTTCATACGTCATTCCGCTTTTTTTCTCTATCACCCTTCCAAGTACCCAATAACCAAAATTTGAATAATCGTACTTCGTTCCCGGTAAATGTTCAATGGGATATTCTCTAATAGTGGTTCGTATAAGTTCCTTCCCAGATATATTTGATACCGGATCTTTCTTTGAATGCCCCCACCCTCCGGCAGTATGTTCCAGCAACTGTTTTACCGTTATTTTGACCGGGCTATTTTCATATTTCGGCACACCGTACTCGCCTTTGAAAATACCGGTTTCACCAAACACTTCTTCATTGAGATTCAGTTTTCTCTCTTCCGCTAATTTCATCACCGCAATTGCTGTAACCGACTTTGATATAGAAGCAATTCTCATCCGATGTTTCGGTGTCAATGGAATCTTGTGTTCTTTGTCGGCATAGCCAACGGCACCGGCATAGAGAAGTTTTTCACGATAGGAAATTGCCACGGAGATACCGCCGGGCAAGGAGTATTTGTTGTAAAAATCTCTTAAAACACCATCAACCGCCGCCCGGTCGTTCATTGACAACGTTCCGACACTTTGTTGCATTGAAACAGACGTTCCTGTTCCGCTGTTTCGCTGCGCTGAAGCAGGCGTTGCTGTTTTACTCTTTCGCTGTTGCGGCACCGGCGTTTCCGTTTCATTTCCGCCTGCCTCTCGAATAATCGCTTTCTTTTCTTCCGAGTCGGCAATATCCAACGGTGTTTTACCGGCAGTATTTTTTGTATTGACATCAGCACCCTGGGCAATAAGCAACTGTGTCACATCCACACTCGGATTGCGCATTGCGGCATAGTGTATCGGTGCCCAGCCGATATTATTTTTCGCATTGACATCGGCTCCCTTGTCAAGAAAATGCCTCACATCACCTACGGTGCCGCGTTCAGCGGCTTGAAAAATATCCTTGAAACGGGATTGGAAAGGCGTACCGTTTTCATCGGCATTGACGGCAAGAACAAGCAAGAAGTAAAAGAAAACGGCAAGGTAAACAGTCCTTTTCATAGTAATTTCTCTATCTTCTTGTTATTTTTACTTTGTATTAACCCGTTCCGCGTTACTGTATTTCATGTAAACTGTGCTTTTCCCTGTCTATTGTACGTTATTTATTTTACGCTGTCCATAGTTTTTGAGGTTGATTAAGAAAGCAGGAAACTGTGTTTCCCGCTCGAAAAATTGCATGATTGGCAATAATCGACAATCATGCCCCGAAGTATTCGTCCAAGAACTTGGAGTGTTCCGCATCGGTTAGTGTACCGGCAGTGGATTCAACGGAAATCCAACCGCTGTAACGGATTTCTTCCATAGTTTTTCTCACGTTTTTCCAGTTGACGGTTCCTTGTCCAATCGGTGCCCAGTTTCCGGGTCCGCCGCCGCGTTTGCCTTTGAATTCGGTAACGGCGAAATCCTTGAGGTCTAACGAAACAATAGAACGACCAAGTGCTTTCAGCCAATCTTCGGCGCGTGAAAACTTCGTGTGATTGCCAAGGTCAAAATGCGGTTTCACCCACGGACTATTGAAATAATTGCAGAAAGCCGCAAAGTATTCCGGCGTACACCAAAGATTATTCCAAACGTTTTCCGGTCCGATAATCACGCCTTCTTTAGCGGCAGTCGGAATGAGACGTTCTATAGCACGAATCGCACTTTCCGCTGCGTGATTCTGCGCTTTAATGTAATCCGCAAACGGTGCATTGTCTCCGTCAACAACACGTTTGACAAGCAGCGTTTTCGGGTCGAAGTCGATGTCGAAATCCCACGGGTCGGGCATCTTCATTCCGCTTGCGCGAAGTAAAGCAGGGACCAAAAGAACATTGCTTGCGCCGTAAGCCGCTGCGGTACGGAGACACTTTTCTCCGGTTTTGATGTCGGCTTCGACTTTTTCTTTGTCGGGACTGTTTGTTTCCAACCAGCCGCGGCAAAGACAGTGAATACGCAGGTCATGTTTTTCCATGAAGATCCGAATTCTTCTTGCCTCTTCGATGGTGATGTCCCAATACCATGGCATCAAACCGTCAAAGCCGGCTTTTTTGAAATCTTCCCAGTATTTGTCGTTCGACAAGAGCGGAACAAATTCCTTTTCCGAAAAGTACTTTGCTTTGTACAGCGGCTGCCACTTCCAAGCGTTTGCCGAAGTGTTTTCGGCGATAGCCGTATCAACGGCGGAAGCAAGACCGGCAGCGGCAACCGCAGTTGCTGCGCCCAAAAATTGTCGGCGTGAAAAGTTTGTTGTCATGATGTTTATTGTACAAAAATGTGAAAATTAGCGTCTCAATACAAACACAATATATCAAATTTTAGGGGATTGTCATTACCGGTGATATTTGGATAAAAGAATTTTCGACAAAATCGCCTTTTGGGGGAAGATTTTCCTTGATATTTGCCCAAAAATCTGTTATAATGATGCAGGATGGGAGCAGTCCGGTGAGATGTCATTGGTTGTTTCGCAAGTGTCATAACTCTAGGTTTTATAATTTTAGGAGGTATTATGAGAAAAACGAATAATAGTTTAGGGAATTCGAGGGGGGGAAACGAAATAATATCCGGCGATGACTATCGCCGGTCCGGCAATAGTCATTGCCGTCTACTATTCGCGTTCACCCTCGTTGAACTTCTCGTCGTCATCGCCATTATCGGCGTTCTAATCGCTTTGCTTTTACCTGCTGTGCAAGCCGCCCGCGAGGCAGCAAGAAGAATGCAGTGCAGCAATCACCTTAAACAACTAGGTCTTGCTGTTCACAACTTTCATGACTCCCGCGGCGGTATCGTACCTTGCATAATAAACGGTACCGATGTCAACGGTACAAATCGTACCAGCGTATTCGGGCTGCTGTATCCGTTCATGGAACAGCAATCGGCTTATGAGATAATTGCCCGCCAGCCCTGGACAAGTACGGTTGCCGAACTTGGAGTTACCGGCGGAACGTATCCGGGCTTCCTTACCTCGAATTACTGGTGGAACAATCTCGGCAGTACTACTGCCGAAACGTCTGAATTAAAACGCGGCTTTGCTTCCATATCGACAATGCAATGTCCCTCCCGCCGTTCAAGTGTAAAAATGGGAATGCACGATGAAGTTATCGCCAATGACGGTTTGAACGGAATAGATTATGCCGGCGCAGGTCCGCTTGGCGATTATGCCATCGTTCACGCAAATAGCACTCTTAGCGGTACTCCTACAGACAACACCCATGTCTGGTGGTTCAACAACCATGCTAACAATTCCGGCTGGGATAACCACGCAATGGGACCTTTCCGCAAAGCAGGCAGCGTCGTCCGCGCCAACAATAAAATAACTTGGGACCCCGCAGATACTTTTGCCAGAATTACAGACGGATTGAGTAATCAATTCTTCATTGGCGAAAAACATATTCCGTTGAACCGGTTAGGTAAGTGTCCAAATCTTACCAGCGGAACCGGCGGTACGGCAGCGCAGAAACGAAACGGAGGCGATTGCAGTTATCTGCAAACCGGATATTTGAAAAACGTTTTTAACGCAAGAGCATTAGTAATTCGCGGAGGAAGCACCGGTTTGAGTTCAATCGGCATACAACAACTTCAAGAATATGTAATCCCTATTTCAAGACCAAGCGATTACTCAAAAGACGACATACCGGTTGATAACACTTGGGGAAACAGTCCTGTAATTTGGATGGGATTCGGAAGTTGGCATCCGGGAGTATGCCAGTTTTTGCTCGGAGACGGTTCTGTGCGCGGAGTCGGCGTGACAACCTCCGAACCCATACTGCGGGCAATGGCAATAGTTTCAGACGGAGAAAGCGTGACGCTGCCGTAGCATATTTATTTTTTTAACTAAATAAGGACTAACATAATGAAAACATATTATAGGGCTTTTACTCTGGTTGAGTTGCTTGTCGTCATCGCTATTATCGGCGTGTTAATCGCGCTTCTGTTGCCGGCGGTTCAGGCGGCAAGAGAAGCGGCGCGCCGTATGCAGTGCAGCAACCATCTGAAACAGTTAGGTGTCGCAATTCACAATTTTCACGATGTGCAGAAAGGCATCGTGCCGAGCGGTATGCGGGATTACAACCGGTGCAGCGGTTTCGGTTTGCTGTATCCGTATATGGAACAACAAAGCATTTACGAAATCCTTGCAACGCAGCCGTTTCATCTTAAAATTAACGGCGGCGGTTATTCGGTCGGCGATGGTCCGTTTCCCGGATTTATCGTGTCAAACGTTTGGTGGCTCGGCTTGACACAGGAGGAAAAAAGGGGGTTCGCTTCCGTTCCGATAATGAAATGTCCGTCAAGACGCGCCGGTGTGCAGATGAACGATTACGGCGGTCCGGCGGATTCCGCTAATTTTGCCGCATCCTGTGAAAATACAAATCAAAGCGGAACGCGTTTTAACGCTGCCGGTCCGCAAGGCGATTATGCTTTTGTGTTTGCCACTTCGAGTGAATCCAGACCGACAAGTTGGTGGTACGAGATAAGCACCGCCGGCGTTGATAAGAATCAGGGCGGACCGTTCAGATTTGCAGATTGGTCTGCACCCAATCCTCCGAATACTCACGTCCGATGGGCTCCGCAGGATACTTTTGCAAGGGTTACAGACGGTTTGAGTAATCAGTTCTTCATCGGCGAAAAACACATTCCTACTACCCGTTTAGGAACATGTGCAAACAGTACAGCGGAGTGGAGCGGTACCACCCTGGCGGAGAAGCGCAACAGCGGCGATTGCGGTTATTTGCAAACCGGATATTTGAAAACGCCGGGCAACGGCAGGGCGTTAGTTGTTTGGAATGTTTCCAGTACATCAAGCGATGTCGGAGTAACTACCGGCACCGAAAATGTTATTCCTCTTTCGAGACCCAGCGACTATGCGGACGATGTCGGTCCGAATGTTTGGGCAAACAGTCCGCTGTATTGGATAGGCTTCGGCAGTTGGCATCCGGGAGTATGCCAGTTTGTATATGGAGACGGTTCGGTACACAGTGTCAGCGTAACAACTGCCGAGGTGATACTTCGCGCAGGAGCATTGGTGTCGGACGGCAAGAGCGTTTCGCTGCCGTAGCATAAAACAAAAAAATACGTTAAAATCAGAGCGGAGGTGCGCAAGCACCCCCGTCATTCACTTACTATTCATTTCACTATCTACTAATTTATTCAAATGAAACACAGATTTATTATCTTACTGCTGTCAGTTGTCTGCTGTCTGCCGTCTCTCTTTACCGGCTGCGGCAATCAGCAAAAACTCGGCGGCAAGGTTACGTTTGCTGACGGTTCGCCGCTGAAGACCGGTACAATTTTCTTCAGCAACGATTCGTTCCTTGGGAGAGCATTTATCCACTCGGACGGCACTTACGATGTAGGTTCGTTTGCCGAGAAGGACGGTCTTCCGCCCGGCAAATATAAAGTGTATATTACCGGTGCAGTTGAAGTAACCGGTACAACGAAAAGAAAAGAAACAACGGTCGGCGAGGACGG
>Ga0123353_10001505_pt1 | contig 28566 bp, 22 predicted proteins | sample TergutLab28metaG_3_FD_92763 | JGI IMG/M metagenome (GOLD analysis project Ga0123353, IMG submission 92763) | Labiotermes labralis P3 segment gut microbial communities from Petit-Saut dam, French Guiana - Lab288 P3 | ecosystem: Host-associated > Arthropoda: Insects > Digestive system > Gut ...
AGTGAATTTCAAAATTTCAAATTAAATCAAAAAATCAAAGAACGATTCTATTTTGTTAAATATTAATAAATTATGAATCTGTTTTAAAATATTACATCTAAAATCGTAAACAATGAAAAAAATCTCCCTTCTCCTTTCTCCTTTTCTCCTTTCTCCTTTTCTCCTTTCTCCTTTTCTCCTTTTTGCGCAGTCGCCTTACATTCACAAAGTTTTCGATTATCGTCCCGCGCCCGGACAATTCGTGAACAAACTTCCCGAATATAAGGCAGGCGACACGCACGAAGATATGATTCTAAAAGTGGAAGAAGCGATTGTGGGAGATGAAAAAGGGTTGGTTACCCTCGGCGCTTATGGCGGATATATTATCTTCGGGTTTGACCATTTGGTAGAAAACCGTGCCGGAAAGTATGACTTTAAGATATGGGGAAATGCCTATTACCTAAACGCAAACCCTGATCCGGGGATGCTCCATACCGGAGCCTGTGAACCCGGAATTGTGATGGTTTCTTACGACCTCAATGGCAACGGCATTCCCGACGACCCTTGGTACGAGTTGGCAGGGAGTGAATATCGAAAACCACAAACTGTTAAAAATTACGAAATTACTTACTACAAACCGGATCCCGATAAAACCCCTACACCTCACCCAACTTTTCCTTTTCTTGTGGATACCAGCTATGTAAAATGGACAGATAATCGAGGCGCTACGGGTTTTGTGGCGCGCCATATTCGTCACACACAAGACTATTATCCACTATGGATTGACGGAGAAACATGGCAGTTTGAAGGTACTAAATTGGCAAACAACGGTGTGGATGAAAGCGGCACAGGGCAAAATTTTACACAATATGCTTATCCGTGGGGCTACGCCGATAACCATCCGAATAGCAGTATCCGCTCGAATTTCGATATAGGGTGGGCAGTAGATGCACAGGGAAACAAAGTTGACCTGCCCGGTATCCATTTCGTGAAAGTTTATACCGGCGTGAACCAATACTGCGGCTTGTTGGGCGAAACCTCTACCGAAATAATGGGCGCCGAAGATTTTCATATCCAAGGAATTGATATTGATGTTATGGCAGTACAACCAGAACCGCTGCCCAACGCGCGGGTTTGGTATGCGCAAGAAAATCTGTACTTAGAAAATCTGGAAGATTGCTACTGCACGCTTTATACTGCTACCGGACAAACGATGCACAATTTCTATGTAAACTCTTCGTTTGAAATTCATGAAACAAACTTAAATTCAGGCATATATCTATTAAAAATACAAAAACATAATACAATTAAAATATTCAAAATTATTAGTTATTAATGGTTAGTGATTAGTGGTTAGTGGCTAGTATTCTCTTAATTCTTAAATCTTAAATCTCAATTACTCGTATTGCATCGAATCTATTTGAATAACAATAATATACAATCACGTTCTTTGACATTTTATTGATTTGCAATTCTGAAAATATCTTTAAAAAGATACCAAACAAAATGCTTGAGATTCCTCGCTGCGCTCGGAATGACACATACGCGCTCACAAATGGGTAAAGGCGGGAAACGCGGCGGCGGTGAGAGTTTCCTCGCTATGCTCGGAACAGGCTTGTCGCCGCTGCGTTTTTCGCCCCCGTGTATTGCGAAGCAGCCCGTCATTCCGAATGAAGCGAAGCGAAATGAGGAATCTCGAACAAATTCGAAGTCATTTCAATTAACAATTAACCATTAACCATTAACCATTAACCATTAACCATTAATCATTAACCATTAATCATTATGAAAAAAACCTTGTTTACCCTTTCTTTGCTCTTCCTTACGGGGCAGTTTTTTGCTCAACAGAGCGATACCACCATGTTAAACCTTCTGAATCCCACTTATCCTTCCACATTTACTTTTTTAGGAAATGGGTATTGGGATAAAACCTTCACGGATGTGGGTTATACTTTTTTCAAATCGCAAGTTTTCTCTTTTTCACATCTTATTGAAGGTCCCGGCTCTTCTTATGGTGGCGCTGTATGGAACGGCTTTACGGTATGCAACAGCGGAGATAACGAAAATCATAATGCTCACGGCTGGATAGGAAACTACGAATGGGGGTGCATGGCAGGCGGCGGGATTAAAACAGATGCAGAGGGAAATGTGATGGTAGATGAGAATGGTGAAGTAGTAGTGCAAAAAGGATTGCCCTATTTAGTTGGCTATTGGAATTATATGATTGAACCTGAATGGTGGGAGATGTTTGGAGAATGGAGCCCCCTTGATGAACCCACCCATTGTTTTCAAATTCTTTTAGATGATGATGAAGAATATGAAGCGGTAGGTATGTATGTAAATATTCATCCCTGGACCTATTACTCTAATTTATATGGGTCAGGACCTGCCCGACCACTTAATCAGGAGGGCGATTATTTCAAACTTATTATTCACGGATATAATCCCGACGGCTCAGAAAGCGGAAAATCGGTAGAGTTTTTCTTTGCAAAATTTGAAAGTGGACAACTTACCCAAAACACAAAATGGACATGGGTGGATCTGTCCTCGCTGGGCGAAATTGGAGGGCTCTACTGTACTATGGCGACTACCGTTGCAAACAGCGGAGGGCCAGTGGCACCCATGTACTTCTGTATGGATAAACTGCAAGTGCGAACAAAAGAGGAGAATCCTATCATTGTGCCTGTTACCAATATCATAAATGTTCCTGATTCTACTTTAGCAGGTGTACCACTCACGCTAACAGGAACAGTAGTTCCGGAAAATGCGACGAATAAAACCATTATTTGGAGTGTCGTGTCGGCAGAAACCACCGGCGCTACCATTACAGGCAACATCTTCAATGCTTCAGATTCCGGAATGGCGGTGGTGAGAGCAACCATTATAAATGGGTTAGCAGAAGGGGAAGATTATAATCAAGATTTTGACATTAAGGTAACAGAAAAGGAAGTTATTATTATTGATGAAAACGAATTAAGCAGCATACAAATTTATAGTTATCAAAACTCAATTTACATCAAACCTCTGCACGCAAAACCTTTACAATCCGCCGAAATATTGGATATGACAGGGCGTTTGGTTTATCAAACCTTAATTAATAGTAATGAAACGGTAATAACACCACCTATTCCAAGCGGTCATTATTTTGTAAAACTGATTTCACAAAAAAATAGAATACTCACCACCAAAGTAACGCTAATTCACCCCTAATGGCTTTTATTCGCGTTGGCTTCAAGTGCTATGCACACAAAAAGACAGAATTTCGGAATGTAATAGGTTTCGTTAAAAACTATATTTTCGCACATTAAAAAAAACTAACAAATGAAACACCTTTACCCCTTTTTCCCGTCTTCTTTTCAGGTAATTCTGAAAAAGTTTTTCTTTCTATTTTCTGCTTTCTGCCTTCTCTTTTTTTTCTCCTGTGAACAGAAACCCATTGAAAAAACTTTCCCCATTGTTCCTCATCCTGCTGAAATAATTGCATACAGTGGAGAATTTATTTTAAGCAATGCTACAAAAGTGGCTTTTGAAAACATTGAACCCCGTGATGCTTCGATGATGTTTCTGGCAAGTGCATTTAACAGATTTTTTGAAATAAGTCCTGTGATTAGCATCCCTGAAAAATGCAAGAGAAATTCTATTATTTTTAAGATTATAGAGAATCACGATCCTGTTTTAGGCGAAGAGGGGTATCGTTTACATGTTTCGAAAAATAGAATTAGAATTGAAGCCAACACTAGTTCAGGATTAGTGTATGGTTTTCAAACGCTTTATATGTTGTGGGATTATAAGGCGAGTGTAATGGAAATTCCTCAAAAAGGTTCTCCTATCATAAAAATCCCACTGGTAAAGATTATTGATTATCCGCGATTTGCTTGGCGCGGGGCTCACTTAGATGTATCGCGTCATTTTTTTGATGTTGATTTTGTGAAAAAATATATTGATGTGTTAGCATTGTACAAATTTAATGTATTTCACTGGCATTTAACCGATGATCATGGATGGCGTATCCAGATTGACAAATATCCGAAATTAACGGAGATTGGTGCGTGGCGGCCGGAGCGTCCCGATTCGGAATGGAGAGATCCCAAGCCGAACAAGCCGGACGAACCCATGACTTACGGCGGTTTCTATACTAAAGATGAGATTCGTAATGTGGTTGCCTATGCGGCCGCCAGAGGTATTAGTGTGATGCCCGAAATTGAACTTCCGGGGCACTGCTCGGAAATTTTGGCATCATATTCGGAATTTGCCTGCGACAATTATCCATACCGCGTAGAGGTGGGCGCTTATTGGCCCCCAAAAGCGATTATGTGCGCTGGAAATACAAAAGTTATGGAGTTTTATAAAGATGTTTTCGATGAAATAATCCCGCTATTTCCTTTTGAATATATTCATATTGGTGGAGATGAGGCTTTGAAAGGCAATTGGGAAAAATGTCCTAAATGTTTAGGAAAAGCCGCTGCCTTAAACTTAGATAATTTAGAACAGCTTCAAGGATGGATGGTGCGCGAAGTGGAAAGCTATCTTAACTCTAAGGGTAAAAAAATGGCCGGTTGGATTGAAATTATTGATGGAGATTGTAATAATAGTTCTCTTATTTATGCCTGGTTGGGTAAAAACAAAACTATGGAAGCTATTGAACGAGGAAACCCAATTGTACAATGCCCCACCTCTCATTGCTATTTAGATTATTATCAAGCAGATAAAAACACACAGCCGGAAGCTATCGGCGGATTTATTCCCATTGGGAAAGTATATGATTTTGAACCCGTTTATGAAGAATTAACACCCGAACAGGTAAAGCAAATTGTTGGAGTGCAATGGAATTTATGGGCAGAATTTTTGTTTACCCCTGCACAAGCCGAGTATATGTTGTTGCCGCGTATTTTGGCAGGCTCCGAAGTGGCTTGGTGCGACCCGAAAAACAAAGACTGGGAAAGGTTTAAAGCTGCACTGCCCTACCAAAAAAAACGTTTAAAATTGTTGGGATATAATTATTGTGATGAAGTAGTGGAAGCGCCAATATAAAAAATATGTTAACCCTCTTAATCTTTGAACTCAATCTGATCTTTTAACACAAAAGCACCGGGAAAGAAAGGTGCAATTCTTTGCAATGCTTTGTATGCTTCAATTTTTGTACGAAAATTTCCTGCTCTTAATCTGAAGTTGGGTTCAAAATAAGTCGTAAAACAAGGAATGTCAAGAAATTGTTGCCTAAACAGTTCTGCTGTATTTTCAATGGCAGTTTTGGAATTTATTCCGGAAAATGATGTAATTTGAATACGAAAACCATCAATTCTTTTTATTTTTTTCCATGCCTCAATATATTGTTGTTCCAATATATTGATTTCATTTTCTATATTATAAGAAACATTTTTTTGCGCAGAAATCAGCACAATTGAGAAAAAAAATAGAATAAAAAAGCCTGTTTGTTTCATATAAAAAATTCATGGCAAAAATAAAAAAAATAAACAATAATTAAAAACTTATTTTTTCTATTTTTGCGGGCTTAATATAGTATTATTCAATTACAAGATATTCATGGGATTATTTTCATTTTTTACAAAAGAGTTAGCGATAGATTTAGGTACTGCCAACACCGTGATTCTGCATAACGAAAAGGTGGTTATTGATGAACCATCTATCATTGCTTTGGATAGAGCAACCCGACGTGTGATAGCCGTTGGCAAAAAAGCGCTTCTCATGCACGGCAAAACACACGAAAATATTCAAACCATCCGTCCACTGAAAGATGGTGTGATCGCTGATTTTCAGTCAACCGAAACAATGCTTCGAGAATTTATCAAGATGACAGGTGCTAAGGGTTTGCTTTTTCCTCCGGCACTTAAAATGGTAATCTGTATTCCTTCCGGCATAACCGAAGTGGAAGAGCGTGCTGTGCGAGATTCTGCAGAACAATCCGGCGCAAAAGAGGTTCGCATGATCCATGAACCTATGGCTGCTGCCATTGGTATTGGTATTGATGTGTTAGACGCAAACGGAAATATGGTTATTGATATTGGCGGAGGTACCAGCGAAATTGCCGTCCTGGCGCTCGGCGGAATTGTTACCAGTAAATCTATTAAAGTTGCCGGCGATGAATTTAATTATGATATTATTGACTTCATGAGAAAAAAACACAATATCGCTATAGGTGAAGCCTCCGCAGAACAAGTGAAAATAAACGTTGGATCTGCCATTGAAGATTTAGAAAACCCTCCGGAAGATTATGAAGTCTATGGACGTGACTTGCTGCAAGGAATACCTATTGCGGTGAAAGTAAACTATCAAGAGATTGCTCAAGCATTAGACAGGTCTATCTCTAAAATTGAAATGGCGGTTATAAATGCATTGGAAAATACACCATCCGAACTCTCTGCTGATATTTACAAAACAGGGATCTATATGGCTGGCGGAGGCTCGCTGCTAAGAGGTCTTGATAAACGTATTGCCAAAAAAACCAAACTCAAAGTGCATGTGGCTGAAGACCCGCTAAAGGCAGTAGCACGTGGCACAAGCATTGCTTTGAAAAACTTTGATAAATTTACATTCTTAATTAAGTAATCAATCTTTTACAATCTCTTTATAACAAATATAACGAATGAACTAATTCTAATATAATATACTTTTGCAACGCAATAATCGTTATTAACCTAAATTTTTTATTATGAATGATATTAAGACAAAAAGAGATCCATTGCTAAAGTGGGTAATCTTATTAGCCATTTTAGCCTTTGTTTTCTTAGGAACCACCCTCTATTTCGGCTTTTTTGCAAAACCGGTATTCAATCAAGAATATGTTAAAACAGTTGTCGAAAACGAATTTCTACAAGCAGAGTTAGACTCTTTGTTAAATGACCATGAACGGATTAAACAAGAATATGGTAGTTTATCGGAACAACTGACAGAAAAAGATAGCGTTATTTTAGCAAATGCTGCTGAAATAAAAAAACTTATCGCAGGTCAAGCCGACTACCGCCAGATTAAACGGCAATTAGAACGTTTGCAAAATATAGCTAAAGAATATGTAGAGGAGATTGACCAACTATTTACTGAAAATCAACAGCTAAAAGAGGAAAACAAACAGGTAAAGGCGCAACTGACTGAATCGAAAAAAGAGATTGAAGCTATTAAAAAAGATATTGAAGAATTAGATCAAACGATCTCTTCTGCAGCCGTTCACCAAATTTATAATATTCATAGCAGGGCAGTTTACTTTAAAAACAGAAATAAAGAGGAGGTGATTACAGAAAAAGCCAACCGCGTTGACCAATTAAAAACAACCTTTATTTTAGGCGCAAACTCATTAATACCCGCAGGCCCCGTAAATATTTATTGCCGTATTGCAGTGCCCGGAACAGGAAGAATATTAACCCCGGGAGCAGGTGAGGCATTTGCATTCGACTTTCAAGGAGAAAAATTACAATTCACAGCTAAAAAAACTGTAAATTTCGATAATAATGCTGAAATTGTTACTATTACATGGGATTTGGTGGAAGGAGATAAAGCAGTGAAAGGTAGATATGTAGTGCAAATTTACACAGATGAGCAGTTTCTGGGGGAAACGAGTTTTGAATTAAAATAATTATATGACGCCTTCACAATCTTCTCTCGACAGAATTACGCGCACCCGTTTGCTCTTCTCTGCTGTAGGATCTATTATCAGTATCGCGCTTACTATGTTTTTTATTGGAGTATTGGTGTTCTTCGTCTTCTTCTCAATGAAATATATTCAAAATCTCTCTCAAAAAGTGGAAGTGGAAATACTTTTCTATTCAGAAGTAAAAGAAGCAGACATCATGGCTTTTGAACAACAACTGAAAATAGAACCCTTTATTTCTCAATCACGTTTTTGTTCTAAAGAGGATAATACTGCCGAAGCGATTAGAACTATCGGAAACGATTTCACCGAAATTATTACCAATCCAATCAATGCCTCTATCCTTATTAATGTAACTCCTGAATATGCCAATGGAGATTCTCTCAAAGCAATTGCAAGAAAATTAAAACAAAATACTAATATACAAGATGTTGAATATCCGGAATCGATCGTGAAAACGGTATTGGATAACTTTCTGAAAGTACAGATGGCTATTTTAGTAATTTGTACCATTTTTATGTTTATTTCTATGCTTTTAATAGGAAACTCAATCCGTTTAAACATCTATTCTAAACGTTTCAATATCAAAAGTATGTTGTTAATAGGCGCTTCTCGTTCTTTTGTTCGTAAACCATTTATTGTTAAAGGGTTTACACAAGGTGTATGGGGTGGTTTTTTTGCTGCTGTTTTAGTAGCCTTAACACTCTTAGAAGGTAATATTATTATTCCAGACTTTGTTGATTTTCAATATATAACTCTTATTTCATTGCTGCTTGCCTCTATTTTTGTGTTTTCGATACTCTTTACGGTTTTCGTTTCTTCATTTTTTGTGAATAGATACATTAAAATAAATAGAGATGAGTTGTATTTGTAAAAAATAAAAAATCTTTAAATCAAATTTTTATGGCAAAAGACCTTACTCTTCAAGAAGAAGATTATTCGCAATGGTATAACGATATTGTTAAGAAAGCCGATCTGGCGGAAAACTCTGCCGTGCGTGGCTGTATGGTAATAAAACCATACGGCTATGCGATATGGGAAAATATGCAAGCCGCGTTAGATAAAATGTTTAAAGATACCGGGCACGTAAATGCGTATTTTCCGCTGTTTATTCCAAAATCGTTTCTGTGCAGGGAAGCCGATCACGTGGAAGGTTTTGCCAAGGAGTGCGCAGTAATTACGCACTACCGGTTAAAAAATGACCCGAACGGCGGTGTTATGGTAGATCCCGAAGCAAAATTGGAAGAGGAACTCATTGTGCGCCCCACCTCAGAAACTATTATTTGGGATACTTATAAAAATTGGATACAGTCGTACCGTGATTTGCCGATTTTGTGCAACCAGTGGGCAAATGTGGTACGATGGGAGATGCGTACCCGCTTGTTTTTGCGTACAGCCGAATTTTTGTGGCAGGAGGGACACACCGCACACGCCACCCGGGAAGAAGCGATTATTGAAACCGAAAAGATGTTGAATGTGTATGCTGAATTTGCCGAAAAATTTATGGCAATGCCCGTGTTAAAAGGTGTTAAATCGCCAAACGAACGATTTGCCGGCGCAATAGATACCTATTGTATTGAAGCACTGATGCAAGATGGAAAAGCATTGCAGGCAGGAACTTCGCACTTCTTGGGTCAAAATTTTGCCAAAGCATTCGATGTAAAGTTCTTAAACAAAGAAAATGTGTTAGATTATGTTTGGGCAACCTCGTGGGGCGTTTCTACTCGCTTGGTGGGAGCGCTCATTATGTCGCACTCCGACAACAACGGGCTGGTGCTACCTCCGAAATTGGCGCCTCTTCAAGTGGTAATCATTCCCATTTATAAAACAGAAGAACAATTACAAGCCATTACAGAGAAGGTAACGGTTTTGTGCGCCGCTTTAAAATCGAAAAATATCTCTGTGAAATTTGATGACGACGATTCTAAACGCTCCGGATGGAAATTTAATGAATATGAATTAAAAGGAGTTCCGGTGAGAATTGCTATCGGACCGCGCGATCTGGAAAACAATCAGGTAGAGATCGCCCGCCGAGATACACTCGAAAAACAGAGCGCTTCGTTCGATGGTTTGGCAGAGCATATTGAAACTTTATTAGAAGATATTCAACAAAACATCTACAATAAAGCGTTGAAATTCAGAGAAGAAAATACACATATTGCTGATACCTTAGATCAATTTATGGATATTTTAGATAACAAAGGTGGTTTTGTGCTTGCCCACTGGGACGGAACTACCGAAACAGAAGAGGCAATAAAAGAGAAAACAAAAGCCACCATTCGTGTGATCCCTTTTGATAGCAAAAAAGAGGAGGGAAAATGTATTTTAACAGGGAAACCATCCGAACAACGGGTGGTGTTTGCGAGAGCTTACTAAATTGAGAATTGAAAATTGAGAACTAATGTTTAAGAGCAAAAATCCTTTCTGCTTTCTGCTTTCTGCTTTTTTTATTGGTTTAATCAAACTATATCAGTTTACGCTATCGCCGTTTTTGGGGAGGCATTGCAGGTTTGCGCCTACCTGTTCTCAGTATGGGATTGAAGCTATACAGAAATATGGGGCATGGAAGGGAGGTTGGCTTACAATAAAGCGGATTGTGCGCTGCAATCCATGGGGTGGGAGTGGATATGATCCGGTACCGTAACCCTCTTCGCGCCTTTGCATCTTTGCGAGAGAAAAAGGGTGATTGAAGACGAGGAAGACTTCTTGTCCCGATTTAAACACAAAAACCAACAAGCAAAACATGAAACTTGTTGGCTTTCACTGGTTTTCAAGGTTTTGAGCGGAAGACGGGGCTCGAACCCGCCACCTAAAGCTTGGAAGGCTTTCGCTCTACCAAATGAGCTACTTCCGCAATAACAATGAATAATGAATAATTAACAATTAATAATTAATGCTTTTCATTGTTCATTAATTTGTGGGAGGAGAAGGATTCGAACCTCCGAAGGCGTCGCCAACAGATTTACAGTCTGCCCCATTTAGCCACTCTGGAATCCTCCCATTGTGCGGAGCCGGTAGACGGATTCGAACCGCCGACCAGCTGATTACAAATCAGCTGCTCTGGCCAACTGAGCTACACCGGCACAATTTTAATAAGTCAAAGTACGCATCCCAATTAGGGCGGCAAAAATATCTTTTTTTTGGTTCATTCGGAAAAATTGCGACAATTTTTTTGAAAATCTGTTATCTTTGGCTTTTAAACCTTTAGCACTCCCGGCTTATTCGGCGTGGGCAAAATTTTTCCATTAACCCCACGATATTTATCATCTTTATCGAAAGGAATTCCAATTTTATTTAATAGACGATCTACCTGCACTTGATGTACTTGCATTCCCATATTCCATGGGTTGTAGCCCAATAACATTCCCGTCATCTCTTCAAAAGTAAGCACAGGAATACCGTAACCCTCTTTATCATAGGTTTTGTTCTCTAATTCGGCGATGGCATATTGCCATCTGTCTAAAAACATAGGGCAGCCCGGACAATTGCACACGATCAAATCGGGTTCATAAGGCTCCATAGACTCAAATTTCTTTTTAGTATTTGCAATAGAAAAGCCGCGGTTTGCCTGAACGAGATACTGCCGGAATCCGAATCCGCAGCAATGTCGTCTTTCGGGATAGTCAACCACTTCTCCTCCCCACGCTTCAATCATACCGGCTAATACGTATGGAAACTCTGCTTTGCCCACACCTGTCTCAGGAAACATTTTTGCATAGTGACAGCCAATGTGTTCCACCACTTGTAAAGGTTTTCCGGTAAAACGATTTACCAACCGGTACTTCATTTTTTCCTTCAATTCCATTCGAAATTTATAAATAATATCGGAAGGGTGCGCAATGTTTTTAGGAATTTGAAACTCTCTTCCGGTAGTTTTTTTCAGTATTTCGCGGGTTTTGTCCAACAAGGCAGGGTTGTGCTTCCATATTTCAATCATCTCATTATAAAGACCAAATGAGGTAATACAGGAGGGAGCGTAGTTCTCATATCCTTGTTCGGTCATTAAAGCGAAAAGCCTCGCAATCACGGTCATGGTTGTCTCCAACGGAACAATGTCGCTGTGATAACCAATTCCAGTACAAGTGTGCGAATTTGCATTGTCGAAAATATCTTTACCTAACTCATCACGCATAATCCGTAAAAAAGTTGCCTCAGAACCCGGAAAAAAAGTTTGCCGGATGCAACTTCTGCCATAGAAAAAATGATCCTCCGCAATATCCTTTTGATATTCGTTCCAAAAATGTTTTTTCATAAATCTCTACGATTGTGGGTGTTATTATTTGATAAATAGATTTCATTCATATAAACTTCTTCTGAGATGGCTCCTCTTTTTTCATGAGAGAACCAGTCTATGTTGTTATGAAAGTCAAGGGCGCCGGTAGCTTCAAAAATCTCTCGGATCTCTTGCAGATTTTTTTCATCAATTCGTCGTAAAGCTCCGGGACCATTGCCTTGATAATTAGCGCCAAGTTTGGGCGCAATATCCTTAATATTATCACGATACCACTTCCAAATTGGTCCTTGTTCGGGATGTAACTCCGGAGTAACAATATCGGGATGTACACAATATCCGAGTTCTAAGATGGCGTTTCCAATAACTTTTTTTATCACATATTGTTGTCTTCCTTTTTCGCTATTAACGAAATACCCGAGTTGTTGCGCAATTTTTCGCAAAGCAATGATCACTAAACCCGGTGTATTGCCTCTCGGACATCGAGTAGCACACGACATACATTCTCCACAATACCATATTGTTTCTCCGCGCAATAGTTTTTCAATCTCTGCATCTTCCCCGCGTTGTACAATATCGCAAATCTTGCGTGGGTCGTAGTTGTAAAACTCCGCAGAAGGGCAAATAGCGGTGCAAACCCCGCAATTCATACAAGCATTGAGCGCTTCCTGAAAACGAACATCTTGCAAAAGTAATGTAGTTAAATTTCCCATCTCTTAGCGTGTTAGTATAAAATGCCTATTTTAATGCCAATGAAGTGAAAAAGTTGATAGTTTGTTTCTTTTAAACGCAACTCGTTTTCTATATCTCTAAATTGAACAGCAGATTGTTGCATTTTATAGTAAGCTGAAAGTAAAAGCGACAGTTTATCAGAAAATTTTAAATGGAGACCGGCACCCGTTTGAAAACAGATTCCGGATTTGGTTCCATAAAAAATATTCTCTTCTACTTTTTTCTCTACTTGCCACTTAAAACCGTAACCCACATTGGCAAAAATAAACGGAGCCGTTTTTTTATCCATGAATTTCACCGTAGCATTTGCAAAAATGGGAATAAATGTAGATACCTTTTTATCGTAAAACCAAAAATCAAGTCCTGTACCGATTCCTGTATAAAAATAGTTGGTAAATTGATATGCTAAAACCTGTTGAATTTCAAAAGAGAGATTTCCGTTTGGCTGCGTATCAAATCCGGTAAAGATCTCTCCCATTCCGTAAGCTAACGATAAAGAGGTTGGATATACAAAACGAGGCGAATTATCAAAACTCCTCCTCTCTTGTGCAAAACAGTTTTCAGCACTGAAAGTAAAAAGCAGAAAGAAAAGGGCAATAAATATTCCAACTTGTCGAAAAAGAGAAAGCAGTTCTGCTGCCGCTCTATGTGATGCCTCTCCTGTTTTATCGCCGGTCATCATTTTGGCAACTTCTGTAATGCGCTCTTCTCCTTCAATTTTTTTAATTTTTGTAACCGCTTTTTCATTTTCATCAACTTTATAAACAAGGTAGTGGCTATTGGCTTGTGCGGCAATTTGTGGCAAGTGCGTAATGGATAGCAATTGCCGTTGCAGCGATACAGTGTGCATAACATCTGCTACTTTACTTGCCATAGCGCCGGAAACTCCTGTGTCGATCTCATCGAAAATTACCGTAGGCATAAAAGAAGCTGCTGAAATTATTGATTTGATTGCTAACATAATACGAGACATTTCACCACCGGAAGCGTTTTTTTCAACTTGTGCCAACGGCATCCCTTTATTAGCTGAAAACAGAAACTGAACCGCATCTGAGCCAAAAAGCGTAAAAGAGGGTTGATCAATAATTTCAACTTTTATAGAAGCATCGGGCATTCCTAAATGTGCAAGTTTTGTCTTAAGTTCTTGCTCAAAAATAGGCGCCGCTTCTTTTCTTTTTGCTGATAACGTTTTTGCTAAAAATGCTGTTTGTTCCGCTAATATTGTAAACTCGTTTTCCAACCGCTCAATGTGGCTCTCTAAGTTTTCAAATTGTGACAGTTTTTCATCAATCTGGTGGAGCTTTTGTAATAAATCTTCTACATTTTTAACATAATGTTTTTGTTGAAGACGGAATAGCGTATCCAACCTGTTTTCGTAAAGCTCTAACTCTTCCGGATTTACTGCAACCGTTTCCTCTTTGGATGACAATTCGAAGGCAATCTCTTTTAGGTCAACTACCGCAACATTTAATCGTTTGGTAAAATCGTTTATTTTTTCATCAAAAATAGCAACTGAGGCGCAAGCATTTTTAGCTTCATTCAGTTGTTGAATACAGTTTCCTTCTTGTTCGGATAAGATTTGTAAAGATTTATACAGCTGTATTTTAATATCTTCTGCATTTTTTAGAAATGCAATATGTTGCTCTAAGTCTTCCTGTTCGCCGGCAAATAACTTGGCTTCATGCAGTTCGTTGCTTTGGTAAGTTAGAAAATCTTTTTCTAAAGAATCCCTTGTTGTTTTCTCTTTCGATTCTTGCAGCTCTTTTTCAATTTTTTTATATTGCTGATAAACTTGCTGATATGCAAAAACCGTTTCCCTTAGTAGAGCAAAATCATCTATGGTTTGCAGTCGAAATTCTGATTTATTTAACAATAAATGATGATGTTGCGAATGAATATCTACCAATTTTTCGGCAAGTTCTTTCAAAACATTTAGAGTAACCGGCGTATCGTTTACAAAAGCTCTTGATTTTCCGTTTTCGGTGATTTCACGTCTTAAAATCACAGATGTATCATAATCAATATCATTTATGTTAAAAAATTGTTCTAAATTGAGATGATCTATTTGAAATTCGCCTTCCACAATACATTTTCTAGCAGTGTTGTATAAAACAGATGAGTCGGCGCGGGCGCCCAAAATAAGCGAGAGCGCACCCACAAGAATAGATTTACCTGCTCCGGTTTCTCCGGTAATAACAGTAAAGCCCTTGTCAAGAGATAAATCCAATGAATCTATTAGGGCATAATTCTCAATGTGTAGGGCGCGTAACATGCTAATTAGATTGATTAATAGCGTCGTATTTTGTAGCATTAGAGGGGTCTATTTGCTTCATAATCTGAATGGCTTGCTGTTTTTCGGTAGGAGATCCCTCTTTAAAAATATCAATAATCTCTTGTTGTTTTGTTTGCATCAAAATCGTCATTAAATATAAAGCAGACCTTTGTTGGTTAACTTGTTGCAACAACCGGAGGGATTCCAAAATAACGGCACGTCCCACATCGGGAGTCTCCGACATGATATCCAAACCTAATCTGTGGTATTGGTATAGAAATTCGCGGAACTTACTGTATGATGAGTTTGTAAAGTTTTCCATTAACCAATAGCGATTGTTTTGTCCCGATTCACCTAATCCGTATGCTTTCCATCCGGGTTCCACCACCGATTGGTTAAGATTTAGAATATCCTGACACTTCAGAAAATAGGGAGAACCGCCGTTTGGAGAAAAAGTGTCGAAATCAACAGCCAAAAACAGATTCAAATAAAAGGCTATCAAGCTGGTAAGTTGAGAAAGGTTGCTTCCTTCAGCATACTCTAACGGATCGCCATCTACATAGTTAAATTGAACGCTTTTATCCATAAAATTCAGAACTGTTGTTTTATAGCTTGACTTAAACACAGGACGTTGCAGCTGCAGTGTCATCGTTGCTTTATACACATCACCCGATTGGTTTTCCAAAATAATTAGAATGGAGCACTCAATCCGTTCATCCATTTTAAAGGTATATTGGCACCACTTCCTGTCGTTTACAAACTTGTACAGTTCTTGTTGCAGATTGTTAAATTTTTCATAATTTGTGCCTGAGATTTTCTGTGAATTGATAGAGAGCGCGCATCGAAAATCTTGTGCGGAAACGTGCAGGAAAGCAGCAAAAAAGAGTAGAGTTACAATAATTTTTTTCATTGGAAAATGTTATTTTTAGAAAACGCACTAAGGGTGTTTTTATTTTTTGAAGGGCGAAAATAGGAGTGTGTGGAAAAAAACAACCCATATTCTCTCCATTTTTTACGCACTCTTTTCATAATAAACCTTATTACTATCCGTTATTAAAAAATTACTAACCAAAAAAATAACGTTATATGAAAAAATGGATTTGTACAGTATGCGGCTATGTTCATGAAGGAGAACAAGCCCCCGAATTTTGTCCTCAATGTAAACAACCGCGTGAGAAATTTAAACTATTAGAAGCTACTGCACACTTGGAATGGGCAGACGAGCACCGACTTGGCGTAGCAAAAGGGTTGAATGAAGAGGTAGTGGAAGGGCTTCGCGCTCATTTTATGGGCGAGGCTACCGAAATAGGTATGTATTTGGCTATGAGCCGCCAAGCAGATAGGGAAGGGTATCCCGAAGTTGCAGAGGCTTATAAGAGAATTGCGTTTGAGGAAGCCGACCATTGCGCACGTTTTGCAGAAATGCTGGGGGAAGTGGTTTGGGATACTAAAACGAATTTGGAAAAACGTATGCTTGCCGAACAAGGCGCTTGTGCTGATAAAAAAAGGATTGCCACACTGGCAAAGAAATTAGACTATGATGCCATCCACGATTCTGTACACGAAATGTGCAAAGATGAAGCGCGTCATGGACAAGTATTCGAAGCGCTTTACAATAGGTTTTTTAAGAAATAATTAAGAATGATAAATTCACAATTATTAGACATTATTTCTATTCACAAAATTAAAAAAATAGCCATCCTCTGCGACCAAAAGGTGTGGCAATTGTACCCCGATTATTTTCAATTTTTAACTGAAGTAGCTGAAATCCACTATATCTCAATAGAGGCAAAAGAGCAAAACAAAGATATAGAATCGGTTACTTTCGGATGGAATTTTTTGTTAGAGCAAAAATTCGACAGAAACAGTTTGATGATCTGTTGGGGCGGTGGTATTATTTGCGACATTGGAGGGATGATTGCAGCAACTTTTAAACGCGGTATTAGGCTCGTGAATGTGCCCACTACGCTCTTAGCTATGATTGATGCAGCACACGGCGGAAAAAACGGAATAAATTTGAAATATCAAAAAAATGTAATCGGAACCTTCTATTTTCCCGAAAAAGTAATGGTTGATACCAACTTTTTGAAAACATTACCCCAAAAAGAGATATTAAACGGATTCGCAGAATTAATAAAATATGCACTTATTGGAAATATTAACCTGTGGACAGAATTGTTGCAATTAACAAAAATCAACTATAAAACAATAAACCGAAAATGGATTGACGATGTAATAGCACTCAAAATGAAAATTGTAACTGAAGATTTGCACGACCATGGAATTAGACATGTTTTGAATTTCGGACATACGGTAGCTCATGCTATTGAACGACTGTACGCCGAAAAAAGACGCAAAATCTCTCACGGATATGCGGTAGCCATGGGCATCTGCTACGAAACCTATCTGTCGTACAAAAATGGAAAACTAACATTGAGCGATTACGAAGCGATTCAACAATTTATTTTACGATTCTATAAACCCATAAATCTAACGGAATCAGATATTACTGCCCTTACAAACTATTGTTTCGACGATAAAAAAAATAAAAATGAAGAGTTGAATTTTATTTTCTTGAGCGAAATAGGAAATACTTTAATCTTTAAACAACCATGTCTAACTTAAAAGAGATTCGCACCCGCATCGCCTCCGTTGAATCAACACAGAAGATTACATCGGCGATGAAATTGGTTTCGGCAGCCAAATTGAGGCGTGCGCAAAATGCAATCGCTAACGTAAAACCCTATTCAAGCAAACTTAGTGCTGTACTCCACAATCTATCTGCTTCTATTGGCATTTCAGGAGAAAGTTTTCTTTTTGCAATCCGCAAACCGGAGAATGTAGCGCTGATTGCCGTTACTTCCAACAGAGGATTGTGCGGACCTTTTAATACAAATGTAATCAAAGAAGTACATCGCATTGTGAATGAAGAGTACCAAGCACAGTTTCTGAAAGGAAAGCTAAAATTAATCTGCATCGGAAAAAAAGGAGAGGAACAGCTGAGAAAAAGTTATGAAATAATGTATGCTAACGACTCTTTGCTTGATATGCCGCATTTTGATGAGGTCGCGAAATTTGCTTCCAATTTGATAAACGATTTTAGAGATAAAAAAATAGACAAGGTTGTCATTGTTTCTAATCATTTTGTAAATCCGTCAACTCAAAAAGTTGCTATTGAGCCTTTTTTGCCTTTAGTAAATATTGAAAAAAAAGCTCCGGCAAACGGTACCAATTTTATTTTGGAACCATCGCAGGAGATATTGGTGGATAGCTTAATTCCAAAGATACTGAAACTACAACTATACAAAACCATATTAGATTCTATTGCTGCAGAACACGGCGCGCGTATGATTGCTATGGCAAAAGCCACCGACAATGCTGTTGAAATATTAAAAGAATTGAAACTCAAATATAACAACCTTCGCCAAGCTGCTATTACAAACGAATTAAACGAAATAGTAGGAGGTGCAGAAGCGCTTCATAGTTGAAAATTATTATATATATACCTTATAACTATTAAATGTTCAGAGTCATAGGCTTACTTCTTGGTTGGTTTATTAGTAGAAGTTTTTGGGGCGGACTGTTGGGGTTTATTTTGGGCGGCTTTTTAGATTCTGCGAACAAAATAAGAGTGAATATCCATAGAAGAAATACTTCCAGAGACGATTTCATAAAAACACTACTCATTTTTACAAGTGAGGTAGTAAAATCGGACAATGGAAAAATGGTTCGTTCTGAATTAGATTTTGTAAGAAATTATCTATTACGGATATTAGGTGCTGAAAAAACACAAGAAGCACTCTTATTGCTTCGCGATATGTTGAACAAAGAGTTCGATATTGCTTTAGTGGCACAGCAATTTGGAAGAAATGCTTCTATTCATGAAAAATTGATGATGTTGCAGTTTCTGTTTGGTCTTGCTGCTACTGATGGCACAGTAGCCCACGCCGAAATGGAGATGATTCGCTTTATATCAAAAAATATGGGTATCTCCGATCATGATTTCGAATCGCTGAAAGCCATGTTTTTCGGATGGCAGGGAAATACAGGTGGCAGCGGCTACTCTTCATCTTCTTCAGGTTATCGTTCTACATATAGTTATAATATAGAAAACGATTATAGAATACTCGAAGTTGACTCTTCTGCTTCTGATGATGAGGTAAAAAAGGCATATCGCAAACAAGCCATGAAGCACCACCCTGATAAAGTAAACCACTTGGGCGATGAGATTAGAAAAGCCGCAGAAGAGCGTTTCACAAAATTAAACGAGTCGTATGAACGAATTAAGAAAACGCGGGGAATGAATTAATGTTTTACTACAATCTTCGCCTCTTTACCTTGATTGTGAATAATATAAACACCTGCCGGAAGTGGCAATACAAGTATCGCTGTTTTGTCGGCAGCAATAGTTCTGCTTACACAAACCCCGGCTTGGTTATACACCTCTATTGCACTACCCGATGTCACTCCTTCAATAGTAAATAGATTACCTGAAAAAACAGGGTTAGGATATATTATTAATTTGCTTTGCAATGGAGCCGCACTAAATCGGTGCTCGGTAAGTATTTTTTTTGTGGAGTTCAACAGAGCGCCACTTCGGGTAGTTAACCGGAACATATAATAGGTGGGTGAAAGCTCTAACAAATCTGTTTTCTTAGGACCCGCAGAGTAACTGTACTCATTTATGGTATTTGTCTCTCGTTCCTCCTTACCGTTTTTAAACCATTTACAACCTGTAACCTCATACCCTTCTTCAGCTAATTTTTTGAGATTGAGCATAAATGTGTTGTCCCAAAGGGTAACAGCATAGTCGTCAAATACAAGCTCATAGAAATTAGCAACGATCAAAATATCTCTTGTAGCAATAAACTCGTATATAGTTGAATTCGAAACTATTACACTATCTATCGTCCAGTTGGCAAATTGAAATCCCTCTTTTGCAAATGCCTTTGTTTGTACAAGCTGGTTTAAATAGTACTTTCCGCTACCGGTTGCATATCCGTAAATAGTATCGTTTACTGTAGCAATGATGTGGTACATGGTTCTTTCAAAATGAGCAGTCAAAATTCGGGATTTTTCTAAAATAAAAGTGTAGTGGGCTTCGGTAGAGACAATTACACTATCTTCAGTCCAATGAATAAATCTGAACTCGTTGTATGGATAAGCCGATACGGTTGTTGTAGTTCCGTAAGAGAATGTTCCGCCTCCTTCAACTGCGCCCATCTCCGGCGGATCTGCCCGAAGGGTAATGTTGTAGTTATTGGCGAGGAAATTGGCAACCAAACTACAAGACTCTGATGAAAGGAATGTAAATACAGAGTCTGTAGAAACCTCAACACCCTCCACAGTCCAGTTTACAAATGTATATTCCGGATGGGGGAATGCCAATACGGTGACAATTGTTCCGCAATAAATGTCGGGATAATCGCCAATAACCGTACCTCCTTGGAGCGGGCTTGCCGATGTGGTAATATTGATATTATGTTTAATAAAGTGTGCAACAAAGACATAATCTTCTTCCACAGTGAAAGTATATTCAGGAAGATCAGAGATCACAGAATCTCCAATATCGGTCCAGTGAACAAAATCGTAGCACCCGTCGGGTACAGCAATAATAGTGACCTCTTTTCCATAAGGGATGTTGCCTCCTCCCAAAAGTGTACCGCCATCGAACGGAAGAGATATTAAAGTAACGGCACGGGTTACATTTGTAAAATTGGCAACTAAATAACGGGATTGTGTTACAGTGAATTCAAACTCGGCATCTACAGATACCACCTTGCCGTTTTCTGTCCAGTTCACAAAATAGTAGTGTTCGTTTGGAAATGCTTTTACTTTTTTCTCTGTTCCAAAAGGTATGTAAAACTCGGTACCCTCCACTGTGCCGCTTTCCGGAGGCTCTACTGTAAGAATAATGTGGTAGGCTTCAAATGTAAAATGGGCTATTAAATCGCGGGAACGGGTAACAGGAAACTTGTATTCAGGAGAATAGGAAGCCACACTATCATTTTCTGTCCAGTATAAAAAGCCATGATGTGGGCTTGGGGTTGCCAATAAAGTAGCTTCTGTTCCATAAGGAATATTTCCGCCGCCGGTAGCCAAACCACCTGTTGAAGGGGTTGCCGATACGGTAATGATATAGTTTTTAGGTTGGAAGATCGCCACCAAATGCCGAGATCGGGTTACAGTAAATTGAAATGAAATTTCATCGGAAGCCATCGGACCGGTAATGCTGTCTTCTGCCCAATACTTAAAAATATGGTTTGAAGTAGGAGTAGCTATTACGGTTTTCAAAGTTCCGAAAGGAATATTGTATCCGCCGTCTACCACCTCCAGTATTCCGCCGTTCGGTATATTTGCCGACAAAGTTATATTGTAAGTTTCAGAAATAAAGTTTGCAACCAAATGTCGGGATCTTGTTACAGCAAATTTGTAAGCAGAATCAGTAGAAAAGAAGCCGGGGTAAGCCTCTTCTGTCCACTTGTCGAAAAGGAAGTTCGGATTTGGCGTAGCAGTTACGGTGATTAGTTCTCCGTAAGGAATATCTGTATCCTCTCCCTCAACAGATCCCCCATTCAGTGGAGAAGCAGAGAGTTCAATGCAGAACATTGCCGGAATAAAATGGGCTACTAAATAACGATTACTATCCACAATAAATGTATAAGCGGTGTCTAAAGAAATTTCCTCCTCATTTTCAGTCCATTTAACAAATTGATATTCGGGGTGGGCTTTAGCAGTTACGGTGAGTAGCAATCCCATTGGATATGTTCCGCTGGTAAAGACGCTCCCTCCCGGATAAGGGGAAGCAGCTAATACAATATTGTAGGTTACATATACAAAATTGGCAACCAAATGACAAGAGTCAGTAACAGGAAACATATATACAGCGCTATCGGAAACCACTATACCATCTCGTGTCCAGTTCAAAAATTTGTATCCGGTATTAGGGATGGCAGTTACGGTATATTCCGTTCCACAATCAATATAGGAAGTATCTAAAAAAACGGTACCCCCTTCTGGCGGGTCGGCAGTTGCAGTTACGATAAACGTTTTAATCTCGAAATGGGCTGTAAAAGTGCGGTCTTCGTTTACGATAAGCGGAAAATCGGGAAGTGTGGAAATCGTGTCGCCTCCCTCTGATGTCCAGCATATAAAAGTATAACATTCGTCGGGAATTGCAAAAACAATTATTTCCGATAAATAAGGGATAGCGGGTCCGCCTCCTACAAATGTACCTCCTGTGGGTGGATTAGCCAATAAATTAATGTTGAAGGTTTGGCATAAGAAGTTGGCTACTAAATGTCGTGATCGGGTTACAGAAAAAGGAAAAGTAGCGTCATCAGAGATTGTATCACCCTCTTCTGTCCAATAATCAAAATAGAAAAACTCATAAGGAGTAGCTGTTACGCTTGTAGTTGTTCCAAAAGTGAGGTTGAGCCCTCCTCCTGAAACAGTTCCGGCATGAGCAGGTTTTGCCTCAACGGTGATGTCGTAGGTATTCAGTTCAAAAATAGCGATCAAATGCCGTGATCGGGTTACAGGAAATGGGTATATGGGAGAAGTTGAAACGATAGAGTCTTCCATCCATTTTACAAAATGATAGTTATTATTGGCGGTAGCCCTCACGGTTACCATTTGTCCATAAGGGATATTTTCGCCGCCGCCATCAACCTCAGCTATCCCTCCAGTAGAAGGGATGGCCGATACGGTAATGTTGTAAGTTTTAGGTTTAAAGATCGCTACAAAATGTTGCGACTGTGTAACAAGAAACGGGTGTATGGCATCATCGGTAAACATTGGACCGTCAATACTATCTCTCGCCCAGTATTCAAAAGTATAGTCTAAGTTGGGGAAAGCCTTTATAGTATCCATTGTTCCATAAGGGATGCTTGTTCCACCTCCTTCAAGAATACCGGCATTGGAGAAATTTGCCGACAGCGTAATACTGAAAGTCTCAGGCGAAAAGTTCGCCGTTAAATTGCGGGATCGTGTAACGGGAAAGGTGTAAGAGGGATTTGTGATATAGGTAGGATAGCCCTCTTCGGTCCAACTCTCAAAAACGAAATGCTGATTTGGAGTGGCAAGAATGGTGAGTAAGGAGTCGTAGGGAATATCTAAACCACCACCCACCACGTTTCCACTGTTTAACGGGTTAGGGATCAGTACAACATCGAAAGTAGGCTGCGCATAAGCGTCAAATATTTTCAATAAAAATAATAAAAGAATAAAAACGGGGAACTTTTTCATAATTATTTGGGTAATAAATAAAACGCCCGCAAAAGTAGTAAAAAATAATTATCACCAAAAAATTTCAAATTATTTTCATCTCCCGCCTCGTACCGCCTACTCTTTCACTACCTTTTTCACTACTTCTCCTGCTTCGGTGCGGATTTTTAGGAAATAAATGCCTACCGGTAATGCCGAAATGTTAATATAGTGACAAGTAACAGGTGACGAGTGACATTTTCTGCCGTAAATGTCAAATACCTCAACACCTTTAATTCTCAATTCTCCACTCTCCATTCTCAATTCCCCGGTTGTTGGATTGGGGTAAATCCACAAATCGTAAATCGCAAATTGCAAATCGTCAATTCCTACTCCTTCTTCAAAATTGGCAACCAACTCTACATCTTCAGTTACCGTAAAACTGTATGGATTATCGGTAGAAACTACCTCGCTGTTTTTTGTCCAATTTACGAATTTATATCCGGAAAATGCGGTGGCGGTTATTGTGGCGATTGACTTTCCTCCTCCCTCGTATAGCCCGTTACCAGTCGTATAGCCATATTCACTATTGCTTGAAACGGGATTAACCAAAATCCCACCACCTACGATATTAAACTCTTTCCACACATCTGCATTTTGATACGCAGAAACGGCACTTGTAGGCACTTTTAATGTACACTTGCTTTGATTTACACCACTAAAAACAGAAAAAATTATTTCAACAGGTATTAGATTAAGATTTGTAATCGAAGTTAAACTTGTGCAATAGGCAAAAGCTCCTTCTTCAATATTTATAACACTGCCGGGAATAGTAATCGAGGTAAGATTATCACAACGCCAAAAAGCACAAACTCCAATCTCTTTTACGCTGCCGGGAATAACATACGCACCTATTTTCCCTAATGGGTAATAAATTATGGTTGTTTTATCTTTATTAAACAAAACACCATTCTCTGAATCGTAAACACTATTTTCACTTTCAACGTCAATTGTTGTCAAACTTGTGCAACCGGAAAAAGCCTCAGATTGAATTGTAGTAACGCTATTAGGAATAGCAATTGTAGTCAAACTTGTGCAATAGGCAAATGCTAAACATACAATTTCTGTTACACTGCCAGGAATGGTAACTGAAACCAGGCTTGTGCAACCGGAAAAAGTGCAATAATTAATTCTTATTACGCTGATAGGAATAGTAATTGAAGTCATACTTGTGCAACCGGAAAAAGCAAAATCACCGATCCAGGTAACACTATTAGGGATAGTAATCGAAGTCAAACTTGTGCAAAGCTCAAAAGCGCTATTTCCAATACTTGTCACACCGGTTTCAATAACTACAATTGCAATAAGTTCTTGATAATCAAACCAAGGCGCAGGCGTATCCCACGAGTTATAATGTGGCATCTCCCCATTACCGCTAATGGTGAGTGTCCCATTTTTTAGACACCAATTTAGTAGTCCAGTCTCTCCTGAGTAGTCGCAATCTTGCGCAAACGCGCTTGCTACGTTAAACAGCACGGCTGTAATTAATAATAAAAGTTTTTTCATAATAAAATGATTTAATGATTAATAAATTTGTGTTTATCCATTATTGGGTTTTTAATTTTTGATAATAAAAAAACGTGGTACTTTTTTATCTGTCCTTGAGGCTTTCGACGACCTGTTACCAAATAAAGTAAAGTCCACGCTTGGCGTGAACGTTTACTACCTTACTCCGGGTAACTTTAAAATGTCGAAATTGTCAAGGACAAGAAATAAAGCAAAAACGCTTTAAAATTGTAAGAAACAAAGAACGCAGATTTACGGAGTTGTGTGGATTATATTAGATATGTATTCATCGGGCGCGAAATTATAAAATATTTTACACAACAATCATTTTAAAAATTTCGGGTTAAATCTTTTTTTCTAGTGCTGGAAAATATTTGGCAGTACGCAAAGCGGAATAAGATTGAAGTTTGAGGGGAAATTCATCATAAAAGGTTGTTTTTCACCTTCGGTGAAATGATTGTATAATCTGAAAAACAGTGTGTTAATTTTTAGGAGTGCCCTAATAACTATTAATGGTTAATTATAATAAAAACTTCATCTTCACCTTTTTATAAAGAAAAGAAAGAAGATGAAGATTTTTTGTTATCTCAACTTAAAATTCCAAACGAAATCAATTTAATCCCCAACCCCAACAACGGCACTTTTCAATTAGAAACTAATTTTTCTCTGTCCGAAATCACAAATCTCAAAATCTCAAATCTATTGGGCGTTACTGTTTCGGTATTAATCTTTTATCATTGTTCACTAATCATTTTTCATTAATAATTACCCCTCCTCCTGCAACATCTTCTCCTTCATAGAATACTGCAGATTGTCCGGGTGTAACAGCAGAAACCGGAGTATCAAAATTGCAACGCAATCTATTCTCTATCGGTGTAATGGTTGCCATCGTTCCGGTATCTTTATAGCGGATACGAACCAAAGCACGATAGTGATCGGGAAGGGTTTCATATTTTGAGAAGCTGTAATCGGTTACGAAAAGTGTTTGAGACAACAGATCCTCCTTTTCGCCTAATATTATCTTGTTGTTTTCATGGTCTAAATGTGTCACATAAATGGGATGTCCTACAGCTACTTCCAATCCTTTTCGCTGCCCGATTGTATAAAACGGGTATCCGCGATGTTTCCCAAGCCATTTTCCGTTTTTATCGCAAATAATACCTCCGCGCAACCTCTCGCACAATTCGGGATGCTGCATCTGCAAAAAAGCTCCATAATCTCCGTTAGGAATAAAACAAATATCGTAACTTTCTCTTTTTTCAGCAATTGAATCTATCCCAAAAGTATGTGCCATCGCTTTTACTTCCTCTTTTGTAAACCTTCCCAAAGGAAAGATACAACGCGATAGTTGCGCTTGCGACATCTTCCATAATACATAGGACTGATCTTTAGTTATATCTTTTCCGCGGGAAACGAAATACCTGTCGTTTTCATTTTTCAATTGTAAATAATGACCGGTAGCAACCTTTTCACAGTCTAATTTATCGGCATAATGAAACAGTGTTTCAAATTTCATTGTAGGATTGCACAGCACGCATGGGTTGGGGGTTCTACCAGCAAAATATTCATCTACAAAATTTTGAATGATAGTTCGTGCAAACTCATCTTGAATATCCACTACTGAATGCTCAATATTTAATTGTTTTGCCAAATTTTGTGCATCATGAATGAAGCTATTATCTGATGTTGTGCCTGTTTTACCTTGGTAAGTTTTTTCGTAACTCCACATTTTCAAAGTAATACCAATAACTTCGTAACCTGCTTGTTGTAGAAGAAAAGCAGCAACGGAGCTGTCCACGCCCCCGCTCATGGCAAGTAACACCCTTGAGGTTTTGCCTGCTACTAAGGGTGCCTTTAGGGATAAGGGTTTAAGGTATTGGGGTTTACGGTTTTCGGGAATTGATTTCATTATGAATTTTTGAAGCTAATTCAAAATCCTCGCTGTCAATGGCGCCTTGTAAAAGACGTTCTAATTCTGCTAAAGGCATCTCTTGTAATTTATTCTCGATATAAAGTTCCAACTCTTCGGGCTGGAGGTCAATATCGGGATTAAAATCTTCTATTTTAGTCTCCTCTTTTCGTGGCAAGATTGCCAACTTTTCAAAAATATCTTTATCAATCATAATCGGCGCCTTCATTAATAAGGCAATTGCAATGGCATCGGAAGTTCTGGCATCTAAATCAAGGGTTTTCGTTTCATTAGTAAGCAACAAATGTGCATAAAAAACACCTTCATCATAATGGTAAATTTGTACTCTTTCTAATTGATATTCTGCTTGCACTATTAAATTTTTAAACAACTCATGGGTACCCGGGCGGCGTGTTTGAATCTTATTGATCAATAGAACCAAAGTACGTGCTTCATACAATCCTATTATGATCGTCATCTCTTTTTCGCCCCCTTTTTCACGTACAATTAATCCAAACGCTTCCGAAGGAGCCGGAGAACTTTCTATATCAACAATTTCTAATTCAATAAAATCCATCATTATTTTGAAGAGGTTTTAGGTTCAAGATAATGAGGGATATTGTTTTTGTGGATGAAAGAATAGATTAACAATCCTAACCCAATAATAATGAATGGAATACTGAGCCACTGCCCTATATTCAAAGTCATCCCTACCTCGCTGCTAACCTGCACTTCTTTCACAAATTCAATGAAGAAGCGGGCAGTAAAGATTACGGTAAGTAAAATTCCTACGGTTCTTCCGGCGGGAATATTTCCTTTTGTGATTTTAAAATAATAGATATACATAAAGATATAGAGCGCAAAATAGACCAGCGATTCGTAGAGTTGTGCGGGATGGCGTGGTGTATCGGCAACGCCGTATCCTCCATGAGTAAAATTAAATGCCCACGATACTTCAGTAATACTTCCCACAATTTCGTGATTCATTAGATTGCCCAGGCGTACCATCGCTGCAGCAATGGGAATAACAATACACAGTCGGTCTAACAACCACAAAGCGTTCATTTTGCGTTTCCATGCAAAGTATGAGAGAAACGAAATGAGCGCAATGACCGCACCATGGCTTGCCAATCCTTGATATCCGATAAAGTGCCAGTTTTCATCAAAAGGAAGTAAAACCTGCAACGGATATTGGATCAAATATTGAGGTTCATAAAACAAAAAATGCGCCAATCTAAGCCCGACAAGTGTCCAAACAATGCACCAAAGAGTGAGTTTTTCTAACAACTGTTGGGATAATTTCTCTATTTTAAAGATATTAGACAATGTTAAATAAGCAAAGAAAAACCCTAAGGCGAGCAGCACACCGTACCAGCGAACGGAGAAAGTGCCGAGAGAAATCAGTTCAGGAGAAACCGACCAAGTAATATAATTTAGTATCGGAGTCATAAAATTTTAAGTTGGCGGCAAAAATATCAAAATTTCATGTCCATTCGCAATTTATAAAGATTTTAGGGTATCTCAATAACTACATGAATTGTTTTTTTATTTTTGCCGCCCTATTTTAAAAAATTTGTTTTATGAAAAAAACCCAACTCATCTTCACTCTTTGTATCTTAGTATCAATTAGTAACCTGTTCTCTCAAGGCGGAATGGAAACCCCTGTCAAATGGGAGTTTAAAACTGAAAAAGTAAACGATTCGGTAGCCGAGCTTCAATTTATCGCCACTATTAAAGACCAATGGCATCTCTATTCGCAAAACCACACAGGTATTGAAATGCCTTTGCGTTTTGAATTTATCACCGCTCCCCACTATAAAAAGATAGGTAAAGTTTGGGAGCCCAAAGCCAAAACACACTATGACCCTGTATTTGAAGATACTTCACTCTATTTTGACAAAAAAGTAACCTTCAAGCAAAAGATACAAGTATTTTCTAATGAACCTTTTAATCTAAAAGGCGAGCTTACAGGACAAGCCTGCATTGAAGGAAGGTGCGTTCCTATTGATCAGGATTTTGCTTTTTCAGTTTCAGGTTTTGAATCTATAAATATTGAAAGTTTTTCAGAA
>Ga0123353_10001506_pt1:0-27500 | contig 28561 bp, 20 predicted proteins | sample TergutLab28metaG_3_FD_92763 | JGI IMG/M metagenome (GOLD analysis project Ga0123353, IMG submission 92763) | Labiotermes labralis P3 segment gut microbial communities from Petit-Saut dam, French Guiana - Lab288 P3 | ecosystem: Host-associated > Arthropoda: Insects > Digestive system >...
GATTTACTTTAAACCATTTATTTACACAATTAAAAGCTGTGATCATATTGGTTTGAAAATCTTTTGAGTTAGGACTTTTTACTGTTATACTTGTATCATTGGCAAACAATATTGGTACAGTTTTATCATGTAAGGTTTTGGGCAAATCATTGACATATATAAGGAACAGCAGTGGACCTAAGACCGATCCCTGGGGGACACCATCAGTTATTTTTTTCCATGCAGATGAACTCGTTTGATTCAGTCTACATAAGAGATTTGAACTCTTATATATCTGTTATTAAGGTATGATTCAAACCATGTTTTTGTTTTGCTTTGCTCCAGTATGTTGTTCTGACTCCTATTATAATTCTAGTAATTCTTTTTTTGTAATCTACAAATATTATCACTGTATGCAGAATTTCCCAAAAATATTTTCCCGTACGTCGTAAGAGTGGAAATAAGCATAATTTATCATCCCGAGGGCATCTTGTGACATAAACGGTGTAAGTACATCGCAGAAACCTGTCTTCTGACATGTGACACCGTGTAATACGAGAAACATTTTTGTAACATTTTGGAGGAAACTGCTCCTCTTGTCTTCCATGTACAATAATCCCATTTGAGAGTTTTCTTCATGTCACCACTGCGAGAACATCAACATCTCGCGTGCAAGTACGTTACTTACCCTTAATTTCTTTTTCTTCCTCTTTATCATCTTTTTTCACCTTCCTCATTTCATCTCCTAAGAAATCGGGCATTTTTGACACTATCCAAAAAAATACTTTCTTCCAAGAATTACAGAACCAACGTTACAAGCAACTATCGACAGATCAGGCTTCAATTTCACCGACTAATTGCTCAGTGTAGCCAAACGTACAGACATAGCTAATAATTCTCGCTGCTGGATAAAATTTCCTAATGTAAACAATGCAGAGAACACAGATCATCTAGTATAGGCAGAGAATGTATGGCTGCGAATTTCAATACGGCGTCAGGGTAGTTGAGGTGTAGCTCCATTCGTTTTTAACCTCGGAATCAGTTGAATAATGAGAGAATAGCTTCACGTCCTGACTTGTTTACTCCCGGTATCCTGGATTAAAGTAAAATCTCTCGTCCATGCCTTGAATCGAAGATAAAGCCAGTAGACCCATTTCCAAGAGCAAAACAGCTCGTACAGTGGTTTCTCTAGTTATAAAGTCTTGTAATTAAGTGCCCTCTTGCGAATTTTGATCCATGCTTTTAACACCCAATCTTCCCAGGTAATTTCTGCATTATGATACGAGCTACACAACTAAATACAACGCGTTACTGTCATCCATTTTGTACCAAGTTAGGGTCGAAGACTTTTCAATTCATAAGCTTGTGGGATTCGATAATGTAAAGGTGCCGTGCTCATATGTGAAAGTGGCAAAACGTGAATGATGCAGATTGCAGCTTGTAAGGTGATGTTTTAATGTCAATGGCTGCAACATAGTATTACAGTAGCCTGTAATTTTGTTCGTTTGAATGAGGAAGTACCCCATAACTTCGCTTCCGTTTCATTATGTTGAAAACATTAAGTCGTAGGGCCTAAAACTTACATTATATATGTGTCCTGGGTATATAGCGTTTCATTCGCATCTATACACATATATTCTAAACAATGTCGCTTGGATAAGTAACATATACACACAGACATGCTTATATGTTATCCATGTAAGGTGTCCAATGAATTTGGTTCATTTGAAAAATATTTAATAAAATCCTCAAATTTTATGACAGTTGCAGATTCAGGGCTCTTGCAGAGCTGGTGCTAAAGAGTAGTTCCAGTGACACAGTATGACATGCCACAAGACCTCAACTATCATGAAAATCTTTCATTTGTCCATATGCGGAATGGTTTTAGCTTGACAACATACAACCAATTGCACTTCATGCATGTTTCTGCCCTTAGTTATTTTCTGAATGGTTATACCCTCACATTCACACTGAAGATGGCAGCTGCACTGTATGGTTAACACTGGAATAGCCTTAACATATGTGCACAATGCAGCTAAATGCTGAAAGCTTAAGTTACACATTGTACATAAGCCATGAACACCTAAGGACAGAGAATGTTTAATGCAGTGCTTACCTTTCTGCATATCATCTGGGGTGTGGTTTTATCCCTGATACTTGAAGCTGAAGTTAAAAAACAGGCACGTTATACACACATCAGTGACAGTTGATAGGTTAATAACACTGGCTAACAAAGATTTTGGCCCATGAGGAAAAATGTCTGTTTCTGATGTATTTTTGGACGCAGAATTCGAATATGTTTCCAGAATTTCTCTATCACCCACACCTTTCACTCCAGGTTAAAGAGCTGGAATCTTCTGCGCCAGGACACTAAGGTGTGTTTTTACCATGGCGCCTATGATGAATTTAAGTGTAAATTACACGGTGATCTCAAGGTAGTGGCATGGTTACTTGGAATGCAACTCAGGTAAGCAAAATACTGCTGTTTCATGTGTGAGTGGGACAGCCGGAACAAGAAGAATCACTATGTAAATAAACTGTGGCCTGAACAAACATCACTGACGCCAGGGGAGAAAAATGTCGTCAATCCTCCTCTTGTTCTTCCGGAGAAAATTTTTCTGCCCCCTTTGCCCATAAAGCTGGGCCCCATGAAAAACTTTGTGAAAGTTATGGATAAAACCGGCTGTGGATTTGAATATTTGAGGAATATGTTCCCAAATGTGAGTGATGCAAAAATCAAGGAAGGTATATTTATAGGACCCCAGATCAGAGAACTGATGCAAGACAAACAGTTCAATGAAGACCTGAATGAGACTGAAAGAAATGTATGGTTGTCTTTCAAGAGGATTTGCAAGGACTTCTTAGGAAATCACAAAGCAGCGAACTATCAGGATGTTGTGCAGGACCTGTTGACTTCGGACAAAGCTATGGGATGCAATATGAGTGTGAAAATCTACTTTTTGGAGTCCCACTTGGATTTTTTCCCAGAAAATCTCAGCGAAGTCAGTAATGAACATGGTGAGAGATATCACTAAGACATTTTGTTTATGGATTAGTGGTACCAAGGCAAGTGGACCTCAACTATGTTGGCAGACTATTGCTGGACACTGAAGAGGGATGTACTTGAAGCCAATTACCAGTGAAAGTCATACGCCTCTATATTTTAGAGGTAAGTTAAGTCTGTTGATGAAGCTATATTGGATTTACACTACAACACTTCACTAAATTTGATAGTTCTTGAGGGTTCTGGTCTTCTGGGATGTGATGCTGCATCACTGGGCAGGAGGCTCTGGACATTTCAAAGTGATTTTTCAACAGTATATTCCAAAGAAACACAAAACATTTGGTATTAACATTGACAAGGTGTGCAACTGTCTGCAGTACATTCATGACATGAGTATTTATTCAGGCAAACATGCTACTGCCCAAATAACTAACAGCAACAGATAGAACTGTACTCCAGGGAGCTGAAAGAATTAAAGGACTGGGCCACAGAATTTTTTTGGATAATATTTCACCTTATATGCTGTCTTTCATGATTGAACAATTTGCCATTAGATCAACACAATGCAACACATTAGTGGTAACCTAAGGGCTGTTTGTTTGCTGGAGACAGGTATGATGTGTACATCAACCTTCTCATAAACATGTATGTTGCCACCCTCCCCCCCACACATCCACCCAGTTGAAGGCAAATTTAGTGATGAATTTAGCCATGGTGTCAAACCTCATGTAACAAAGACTAGAGTGCCTGTATACGGTTTGTGGACAAATTGGACAGAATAGTGAACAATTACAGAATTGCCCTGATGTTGTATCCACCAAAGAAACTACTCTGATCGGACATATCTCTGATGTTGTCCGGTCAGGGCCTGGATCCAACTTCGTTGCTTAGAAGGAGTGACGGAGTGTGATGGCTATGCAGTGTAACTTTCATAGACTTCACTTGATAGCCTTTACTAATAATCAGTAGTTACACACAAGAAAGAGTAATTAGGCACCACTGCTGCTACTGGACTCACCAGATGATATTGGGACGTCTTGCCCCAGAGACTGCTTGATTGAGAGTCTGCGTAATGCAACATAAGGTTTCAAGTAGAGTACAAAAGATTCACTGTCAACTGACGGGTCCAGTGATCACTGGTCGCCTTAAGTGCTCCGATTTTGCGGCAGATGTGTGCGTACAGAGTTCTTAGAACTATTTTATTAACATATTAATTAATGAACATATTTAACATATAGCAGTACACATTAATAAAATGATTATGACAAAACGTGAATACAATCATGGTGGTGTAACTATGCAACACTGAGAATTAGGAAGTGGACTAAGAAACTGTTTTTCCACCTTACGGACATTGCCATCCTCACTGCATTCCTTATTCACAAGTCACATGGTGGTGAGATGAAACACAGAATTTTCCAGGAGGTTCTCATTTTGCGATTTGATCGTCCACTGGCGTGAAGGAATTGTGACAGCTAGTTGAATATCCAAGTATAGACAAAGTCCCACCAAAGTGAATGAGAAGTGAAACATCCATAACACTGGCATTCCAAAGGAAAACAGTGTCATGCATATTCACTGAAAAACAAATTGCAACATACTGTGTATCTGTAAGAAATGTGATTTCAATCTGTGTATAGTGAACTACTTTGAAAAGTGACACACATGTGAACTTGTGAGTCACTCCACAAAGACAGCAGTGCTCCCTGTTGTGGCATGATGCATCTTGTATCAATGTACAGCTGAACAAAAAACTTGTACATTGTAAATAAGTGTTATATTTTTTTCAAGGAACATCATACATGCCTGCCATATAAAATAAGGGGACAGTACATTCTAAATTCACAAAACTGTCATAAAATGTATTGCATAATACAATTGCTGGTGGGCTGGGATAGTTTAGTCAGTATAGCAACTCACTACAGGCTGGACAGTCCATGGATCAAATGCTGATGGGGGCTAGATTTTCTGCACTCATCCAGACTTGCCCTGGGGCCTGCCCAGCCTCCTATATAAGGGGTACTGTGCTATTCCTGGGTGTAAAGCAGCCAGGGTGTGGTGTCAACCACCCTCCTCCATCTAACACTGACATTAAAGAAAGGGTACAGTAATACCTGTACTCATCTGTGCCTTCATGGTATGTTATATGGTGACTACACTTTCTGGCTTCAAAAATTTCACATGTGAATTTGTTTGCTAAAAATTGATGCACTGTCCACAAGTGGAGAATTTTATTATCTTTCAAGACAGTTTTTAATTTATCTTGTACGAGGGTTGATCCAAAATTTTCCAGACTGACGCTGTAAAAATCATAAAACTCATCATAAGGCCTATCGGCCACCGTCACCCTTGAAGTAGTTCCCTCCCGCATGTAGACACTGGTCCCACCGTCTCCTTCATTTTTGGAATGCTTCCTGGAAGTCCTTTTCTTTCAGAGTGTCAAGCACTCTCTGCGATTCAGCCTGGATCTCCTCAATGGTATCGAACCGGCGTCCTTTTAGCTTCAATTTCATTTTTTGAAATAGAAAGAAGTCACAGGGTGCCAAATCAGGGGAGTACGGTGGGTGGGGGATAACAGTAATTTTGTTTTTTGCCAGAGACTGATGGGCAAGGATGGAAGTGTGAGACGGGGCATTGTCATGGTAAAGCAGCCAGGTCTGTTCTCACCAAAGTTGGGGGTGATGTCTTTGCACTTTTTCACACAGTCTCCACAAAACTTCACAGTAGAACCCGGAATTTACAGTTCGGCCTGTTGGGACAAATTCTTTGTGCACAATTCCCTTGATGTCAAAGAAAGTGATGATCATGCTCTCGAGATTGCTTTTCACCTGTCTGGCCTTTTTTGGCCTTGGTGACGTGGAGCTTTTACATTCAGAGGATTGTCACTTTGTCTCAGGGTTGTAAACCCAGCTCTCATCACCAGTGATGACCCTAGACAAGAATGTTTCATCGTCGGAGACGAGCTGACGAAGTTCAGTGCAGATGACACGCTGCTGCTTCTGGTCAGCTGTCAGGTTCCTGGGCACAAATTTGGCTGTGACACGGTGCATGCCCAATTCTTCCATCAGAACCCGCTGGCATGTCCCATAACCAACTTCCACCTCCTCAGCAATGTCACGAATGGTCTGACGTTGATCCTGATGGATGAATTCTTGAATTTGTGCAACAGTTTCAGGAGTTGTGCAACTTGTGGGTATCCCTTTGTGTTCGTCGTCAACTGATGTGTGACCGGTCTTGAACCGGGTATGCCATTGAAACACCTGTGTATGACTCAAGCTTTGGTCCCCAAAGCCTTGTTGAATCATTTTGAGGGTTTTCGTAGCACTTTTCCCAAGGATGGCAAAAAATTTGATGCACACTCGCTGTGCCCTTCTCTGATCCATTGTGAAAATCGCGACGGATCACGTTCACGACTCCAAACAAACGCGTGTAAAAACTGCCCATGCCATCCTACCTATGTGAAACTTGGCACGCTGACTCGCTAAACATGGTAGTCCTACCGCCTACCAGTGCTTTGTGCCACCACAACTGCTGTGTAGATGGCGGCACCAGTACGGAAACTTTTGGATCAACCCATGTATGTGCTGTATGTTTTTGTGGAAGTTTGCAGTTTTAAGCTCAATTTGCTCCCCTGGCCATTGCAGGATGCATGGCTTTTGAAAGTCCATATATCAGAGGTTGAGGGAAGTTTTTCTGGTCCCAACAAATTGTGGATAGCAGGGACTCTCTGTAATGCCAAGGGACTGTGTCCCTCTACCCTACAGTACAATAAAATTATATATGGGTGGCTGACGTACCATCTTGCAGTCATTTTGTAGAAAGATCAAGACAAGAGAAAGGAAGGACAGTGAACAGAAATACAGTTTGTACAAACCTAAACTGAAATCATGCTGAATGAGATAAATCTCTTGGATTAATCCCATGAAACCCATAGGTTCATTACCATTACCAGATGCTGTGTAACAGATGTTTGCTTTGACTGTATAAATTTATCATTCTTAAAATATGAGAGATGAGAGTTTTATTTTACCAAGAGTTCTTCATACATCTGCATCTGGGCATACAAAGTGATTTCTATAAAGAATTTGATGATGACAGTGGGTAACAATATGATGCATATCCTACAAACTTGAACAAATTTGTAAAATTTAGCTGGGTACTTTATTTACTTACATTCAAGACAAGGTTTCTTCCTTAAATTTGGTGCTTAAATATGTGAGGTCTTATATTCTTGTATGAAGAACTGAATTGGACCATGCAGAGTCAAAAAACGGTCTGTATTGTATAGTTGTCATGTGAGATCTGTGCTCTTTTGGGATATTACACGGCATAGCATGGTAATTCCTTACCGACATTTCGGGAAAACCTATTGGCCCCATCTTCAAAGGTCAGGAAATCCAAAAAGAGTGAAGAGAGTATGACTGAAGTTAAGTGACACGATTTTTTTTGAGGGGGACTTTGTCCATCGTGTAATTGTCTAAAGAACACGTTTCTGTTTGCGTTTTCAGGCATAAAAATCACCTAAGCTGGTGTACACTCAGAATGAACTATTCACAATCACTGTGCACCATAGGAACAGTAACTTGTTAAGCTATGCACATCAGAACAAAGCTAGTCCAAGGGTAGTAAAAGGCAAATGGCTGTTGAAAAATTAAAAATTAACTACTTGGCTTAAAAATAAAACCTGATTCAATCCAAAAATTAAAAACCATAAAAAGATCCATGAACTCAGACTGACCAGACCACAGACACAACACAAAGAACTAGAACACACATATTTAAAATTCTTAACACTAACTGTGGAGAAAAATGTGAATCTTCACGGGTTCAAGTAAGTTTATAAACCAAGAAATATAAACATATTATGTAGTCAGTGTGGATAATAACAACATGGCAGCACATCTCACCAGAAGTGATTGTGAAAGGTTTTTTTTTTTAAGTGCTGTGTATCCAATGCAATGATGGGACCAGTGAGGATATGTTGTGGAATGGCAATGAAGAGGATGGGATTGTTATGTGTTGGTGTGATGAAGATGAAGGCACTGACTATGCAGTGACACTCACTGGTAAAGGTACATAGTGTCTGACATGCTTTGTGAATTAAGTGTATGCAATTAATAGAAAAATATTTTTCTAAGCAGACATATTATTTCTCAGGGGTTATCTGTAAATACGATTTCCCTTGGCAGAAGTGTTATTTGGGGGGATCATCTTAAGAGTTTTTTTTTGCATTTCAGTAAGCATAGTATATGAATTTTAGTGCATTATTTATGAAAAACATATTATTTGAAGAAAAAAGATAAAATTATGAAATAATCAGCATTTTGGGGGGGGGGGGATAAAACAGATTACGTATCATTCATTCATTCATTCCATAGTCTGTCTTAGGTAAGATCCAAAGCCTCTTCCAAAGCAAGTTCTCCATAGAGTGCAATCACGACCACTTTTCAAATTTATGTGATAATTTTTGGTTTAACACGATTTGGCATATATCATCCATGGCAACACTTATCTTCTGTAGGCCAAGCCAAAGTGTTAACTTGGGGCGGAGACTTGCGCGAAGCGTGAGTTGACGTCCCCCTGTCTGTTAGCCATTCCTGCATTTGACCGCATCGCTGGGCTCTGTAACAGACACCTAAACTCTAATAGGGGAATATGTTTATGCTAACAATTTTGTAATCAGGCTGAGGGCCTTGACTGATCATGCCAAAGACTAGGGCCTAGGTTGCCCTGGACTAAATACAGGAGAGATAAACTTCAGTTGGTTGGCTGTCTAGGTTCTGAGCCCAGACTGGCTCAGTCGCAAACTGGACGTATGCGACATTGTCAGGTGCTTAGGTGAAGCTGCCACGCACCTGGGGGAGGGGAGTGCGGGCCGTGCCCCGACTTTGAATCATATACCCTGTCATTTGCCTTACAACTGAGGAAAAGTCAGGGAAAAACCTCAGTCGGGGTAACCGAAGGGTGCTTGGCTGTTCAGTGCTGAACGCAATTCGTTTAGTTGACTTCGCCATTGCAGGCGATGACCTCGACTGGCCTGCTGCTCCCTGCTGCCCTTGGCTTTTGCATCAGGCAACGGGGTCAACCCTCAGTCAGTGTAAGTATCTGCCAAGTTGCCGTACTAGGGGGCTCCCCACATCAGCTAACTTTGAGTCAAAGCTCTCAGTCAGGGCTCTGATGTGGTTGGCAAACAGCGGAACGCCCAGATCCTCGTGTATCTGCCTGTTGCTTACGTACCATGGGGCACCAGTAGCAAGGTGTAACACCTGTAGCCTCCGGACATGGGTAGGGGAGCGGACCCCACGCAGGGCACGCATAGTCCATCATGGGGCGGATGAGTTGCTTAAGTAGCAGGACTCTGTTCCTGATGGAGAGATCACTCTTCCTACTCAGGAGGGGACCCAGCAAACCCATCCTTTGAGCAGCCCTCTTCCTGACCTGATCGATGTGAAGCGACCAGGTGATATAACGAGTTGTGTCGACCCATTCGATTGGTTCCCTGAAGAGTGTTACTGGTTGGGACTGGATGAAGCACCGTCTGGCACACGCGAAGATTATGTAGGAGGCTAGCAGAAAGGGGCATAACTGTCATGCCATCAGTTACGTGTATGGATTGATTATGCTGGTGATATAAGAATGTGGCTGATGTAGTTACCTCTTCAGCAGCATGGCTTTTCTTACCAACATGAGTGAGAAACGTAAATCTACATCACCTAGTGCAATCCAAGTGAAAAACTGGTGAAAGACAATCGATATTGAAGAGATGTAATAGGCCCACTTGTGAAACAAGGCCGAATTTTTTACATATACTGTAATGTTAGACTTCCTCCTAGTAGCATACAGTTGTGATAATGCTGAAAAAATTAAAGAAAATGCTAAGTGTGTTGTTGCAGCAAAGCTACCACAGTACTATGGGAATGAAGCATACCAAAACGTATCATTGTGAGTCTCTTACAGTTTTAATGGCATTAGAAATAAACACATTGTATAGAAATGTACGTATACTGTAGATAAATGTATAAATACTGTATACACAATACTTACAGTCATGCGTTGCTTAACAACAGGATTACGTTATGAGAAATGCGTCGTTAGGCGATTTTGTCACTGTGTGAACATCATAGAGTGTACTTACACAACCCTAGATAGTATAGCCTACTACACACCTAGGCTATATGGTATAGCCTATTGCTCCTAGGCTACAAACCTGTACAGCATGTTACTGTACTGAATACTGTAGGCACTTGTAACACAATGGTATTATAATATTATATAATCTTATGGGACCACCGTCTTATGTGTGGTCCATCATTGACCGAAACATTGTTAACGGCGCCCGGCCGTATATTCTGTAGGTTCATATGTTCATTAGTGCTATAGTCATACACTATATAGGATTAGGCTCACTCCCATAACCCCCAGTAAATACACTGTTTTAAATGGGATTTTGTGTTTGATTAGTGCAATTTTAATTTGCATGAAGTTTTGCAGGAACATAACCCTGGGATAAAATGAGACCTGCCTATATTCATTATGCAGTATGCCTTAAACATGCACTAAATTGCCTTGTTGCCCAAATATATAAAATGAATTACTAGGGGTGTCTTCCTGTATACATTAATGTTTAACAATGCAGGTATTTTAAAGGTAAAGAGTTCTACCCACAATGATAGCTGTACAATGAATAAACTAGCAATCATACAATTAATTTATCAATTTTAGTGCAAATTTTTGGTTGTATAATATTTGCAGCATGTGAAAATTTCCAGACATAATCTCAAGGATATCTGCCATTAATACATTTGTATCCATCACACATGCACCCATGTTAAATGCAAGCATGTGTACACACACACACACACAAAGCACCTGCATCTCCCTCCCTGAAACACAACATTTTACACAAAATCTGTAATTACAACACACACACACACACACATATATATATATTCACAAATTTGATAGTGTGATTCATCAGTTACCACTGTTAAACAAGACAATCTATGAGTTCCATGCAGTTGCCATAACATTAGTTTAAATTCTATAGAAACATGACAAACTGTTCCAACTTGAATGCCCAACTTCACCTGTTCCTGCTGAAGAATGAATATTACATCAAATTTGATTGGTGAGTCTTAGCACTATGTCTTGAATTATTTTACGTCCACCCCTCACCCCCCCTACACACACAAACACACACACACACATATATATAAAACCCGATAATCTGGCACTCCTGCTATTTTGGCACTTAAGTTTCATCCGTAATTTCTGATGCACGTACTTATTCTTTGACTTTATCTTCGCTTGTCTTGACCATATGGAGCCCATCAGGCTATTATGATAGCTTCACAAGACTTAAGATGAGTAAAACAGATATTGCTGGCAAGAGGAAGCATGTAACTTTAACAATTCCTCAGGAACTTTAAATAATTAGGAGGCCTGAAAATGGCGCAAGCCGAGAGACATCATGGTTTCATACAACATTGGATTGCCAATTGTGTACAATATAAAGAAACAGAAGGATCAATTACACTTGTTTATGGCATCGAGTTCAAGTGTGAAGAACCTTTTCAAGTTCAGAAACAGAAACAGCCTAAATTAGTGCACCTGGACAAGGTGTTGTATAAGTGATTTACAGCCATGTGTTACCAAAGAAAAACCCATGACTGGGCCCATGATAATTGAAGTCTTTTTATGATGAAATGAAAATGAACGACAGGTGCACATTCTCTGAGGCCCGTAACACAAAATGACCTGTAAGAATTTAGGTCTGTAGAGGTACTGCCTGATAAGCCAGAATATTTGATAATCCAGCATGTCTGGTCCTGTGAATGTCAGATTAAAGGAACTGTAATGTATATTCTAAAAACTTTAATGATATCTGTTCATAAATTGCTGTTTTTCTATAAAATGGTTAGCATTAAGTTGATCCAAGTACCTACTGCATGTTATGAATACTGTGCCTTATTTTGTTACATGTTGAGGTTGTGGCTGCTACTGTGAAGGTGTATTTTGCTAATATAAACCACATGAGTGAATATGGGAGTGAGATAATGTATTTCACTAAACGTATTCTAAGAGGATGATTTCCATATAACAGTTCGTGGTGACATCTCTCACACATCATGTACAAATGAGTCCTGCAGCTTCAGTGTGGCTCCATACACAACAAGCATTGTATCCTGAACCTTGTTGATGATGGTCTGATAAGCCTCTTGCCACACACTGCTTTTCTTCTTGTACACATACCTGCAAATTATGAATGTTAACTCTAATATGTATATTTGCGAATACTATTGGTGCCATAGCCTTGAAGCAACAAGCAATGTTGCAAATAGTTTTTTTATTACAAGAAAGAATGCTTTCACATACTTAACTCTAGACACAGAAGTGTCCAGGCCAATCAGTTATGTACACAAAGCCACTTCTTAAGCAACAAGTTCTTCCAAAGACAATAAAACTCACAACCTGTAGCACACTTAAAACTGGAAGAAACAAAAATTGTATTTTACCAGCGCATGATATTATAACCATCTTGGCATGAGACCAGCATGTTAGCATACGAGTGATGGTAAATATTATATTACTGTTGGATTATACAATAAATTAAATAAATATAAAAAAACACCAGATTTTTGGACTTGAAGTCAGTGCAATACAGAAGTAGGATATATGGCAGATTTTAGGTCCTTTGTGCAGTCAAACTTCCTTCAGTAAGTTGCATTTGAACCTAGACATGATATTTTTCTATGAACAGAAATTCAGACTATTAATTTTTCTGAAGCACAGCAGCCGTGTTTCGATTGCACCTACAGTAAGGGAGTGGCAAGGGAGTTTCAGAAGAGTAGGGCACTTTTAATAGATCACGAAACAACTATAAGCGGAAGACAGAGATCTCAGTCTTATAACCACACTGACAAAGAAAATGGTGATATGGCAATGATTCCTGTTAAGAGACCTGAAGATTGCCATTGAACTGGCAGAAACATGTAGCCCAAGTGTCTTGCATGTAAAATGTAAAGTTGGATTTGAGCCCTCTTTTTCTTATATTTTTTAATTAGTCATTTTAAGAGTTGATGAAGACACTCTGCAGTACAGTCTGATAGACAAAGCTCTGAAGGTAACTCAGATACAGATTAAACGTTTTGGGTTCGGTACATTCATTTTTTATAAAACTTTATTTCACAGTTTACACATTTGTGTTTGTTAAAGGTGTTCAAAATACAATGAGAAACCAAAGTATCTAAAAGTGCAGGGAAATGTGCATAGATTTCAAGCATTTGGTAATGTGAGGTGCCAAAGCAGAAGCAGGTCTCAATCAGCACTGAGTATTGTGAAGAATAATATTGTTTTTCAGTTTTAAAATGTAGTCAGTGACTGACCTGTAGAGACACCTGACCACAAGATGCACATCATCTAAGTTCCGATTGGCAACATGCCTCTGTAAATAGTCAGCCAGCATTCTGACATCACAAGGCTGGGGAATATCTTCACATGACACCCACTCCTTCACTAGTGCCCGAACTTCATGTGCAGTCATGGAGCTGCACAGTGATATGTCAACCTGAGGATAGAAATCAGCTAATGAAATGTGATATTAAGTCTGTTTCTTTCCAACACACAATAACAGTATTATAACTGCCTCTGGCAGTCAGTTCTGGCCTGTCATCGCAGAAGATGCAGTTTGATGCCAGGCCAGTCCATGTGGGACTGGTGGCAGACAAAGCGGTATGAAGACAGGTTCTGCTCCGGGTACTTTGGTTGTCCCTTGTCACTATCATCCCACCAATGCTCCATACTCAGTCATTCATCATCTATATCAATGCTATGTAATCTTAACAACTGACAGCATAATTAAAAAAACATGCTTAAGAAAAAGTAATTGTACATGGGCTATTTACTGTATTTAACACAGATAAACCTAACCAGCAATTAGAGATGCCACGACTGAAACTAGAAAGCCCCTTAGCTGAGTTGTTTCCTTACCAATTTCTTACATATTCCGTATTTCTGCACAATATTACAAATTTTTTCCCCCCAAAATACATGCTCACAAAACCTAAATCTGTGTTTTTTACAACAATTTGTGCAACCCATGACATTTGATAGCAGGACATGACCAACTGTTCAATGTGATGAAGTGACAGAATGTTCACTTGTTGAGGAACCTAAAGATAATTTACATAGTGATAAGTGATGGAGAATTAAAAAAGGCCAATGAGAGAATTTCACATGCAGCATGGACCTCAGTGTCTACAACAGAGATGACAAAGTGTGAGACTGTTTAAGTTGACAGAAACAATAATGGCTAGACAACAGGGAGGCCAAGCCGGTGGTATGTAGCATAGGCATAACTTTGGGGGGGGGGGGTGAAGGGGATTTGTCCCCCCCCCTCAATATTTTTTCTACCTAAGAATAGTTTATTAGTCAGTCAAGAATGTGTGCATTTGGGGTGACAGCAAGGGAAAGGGTATATGTACGTTAAGGATTGGTTCAAACCAATCTTTCCCCTGTTTCTAACTTGACCTCATTAAAAAATTGCAGTTTCTAATACCGAAGGTTTTCAGTCAAGTTACTCCTATGGTATGTAGGTCTATATTGCCAAACAGGTGAAAAGTCAAAGCAATAAAATCTGAGACAAAACGACATGGAGGTATTTTATATTGTACTGGACATCATTCTTTTTCGTGGGCATTATTCAGAAAACTAGGATTATTTCTATTTTGTGATTCAGAGGCATCACAAGAAACAGACTGGGACTGCAAGTTATTTGTTTATGTTCACATACTTCTAAACATGAGACCATCAATATCTTTAAACACCAACAAAGTTTTTTAAAATTCCTCATATTCAGTGAATTTTGGACTTAACATTCCTTGAACCTACCTTTTTCTTAATTGTACACACAACAATCCCGATCCTGCCAAAACTTCCATAAGAACAACATTACACCTTCCTGGAATATACATTTGTGCTTGCTACCCAATTCCTGGGAAATAAGTTCAAACTGAGCATCATGTACCTTGTTGCTGTTGTTTAAGTATTTCAATTGAAAATGGGAGGGAAAAAGGTGGGTATTAGTTTCAGTTGTAATTGACTCTTTCTTTGTGTCTGCTTATTATTCTGAGGTTTCAAGGTAACACCAGCAGAGCAGAGCTGTGAATTTGGCAGCAGCTGCCTGGGTACTTTGGGAAACTTGGCACTTGACTCTGCCTGGTAGGGACGTCTACTTACATGCTGTTGTTGCCTAGTGTACTTATTTCCTTGTAGATGGCAGTAGCAAAATCACCAGTTTCGGACTAGTTGCATGAAATTTTTGTGTAACACACATAACCTACTTTAATGATTCGTTTTTAACTTCATAATGTCCTCATAAAGAATTTGTTTTTGTGGGTTACTGTTCCAGGAATATTCTGTGTATTTCATTTTGTTATCATAAATCTTAATTTCCTTGATTTTACATTCAGTTTAAATGGTCTCTCCAGAAATGTAAATTCCAAGTTTCACCACAATTTCACACCTGAATTACAGATGTCAGAAACTGTGCTATCAAAACCAGGACATTTCATCTGCTTTACCATCAACCCTTTGAATAGCCATCTGTCTTTCAAACATGAACTTATCAAGTCAAAACTCTGGGATATGCAGGCAATAACACAGAACTTGAGTCCTTGATCAGAGCTGACAGCAAAACAACAGTGGTCATTGTTCTAAGATTAAGAGATCCTTATTTAATCAGGGCTGGACTGTGTGAATTTATAATGATTGTAACTCAACCTATCTGGGCAAAATGCTGGAGACCATAGAAACGGGAAGAAAGTGGAAGAGAAGGTTGTGGCAGTGGTGGTAACAGGACAAAGGGTAGAATGCCTTCTAGAATGTTTGCACCTTATTAATGTGGGATATGAATTAGATGACATCAATCAAAGTTTATAGAAGATACCTGTTCAGTGGTTGGAGACTTAAGCTTGGTCACAACTGCATCCCTCTGGACTTGTGAAGTGCTGATAGGCCGGTATGTCTGTAGAACTTCCTGCCTGATGTCTTCTGGTAGAGCAGCTAACACTTCCTCATCCAAATCACACAGTTCATGAGCCATAAGCTGTGATTGTGGCTTTGCTGCAAGTCCACTTTCACTTGTGCAAACTGCCTGCTGAACAATAATACTGTTGTCAGCCTGGTGAACAGTGTCTGTGCTCTGCTCATTACTATCTTGGACTGTGGACTGTAAGTTGCTCTCTTCCTGGGGAGCATTACTGGAACTAACTTGCTGGCTTCCTCTGGTGCCCCATATCAAGAAATTATCTAGAAACCTGTTGCCCACATTGTCACTTTCCAGACGAGTCACCTGGATGCCAATACCTCGAAGATCATTCGGTCTGACAGACAGTTGTCGTAAAATTGAAAGCACCTCTCTGAAACATCATGTAAGAGATGTAAATGTTTAACTCAGGAACATATTCTTGAATTTTCTACACTTCAGGAATAATTTTAATCCACTGTCCTCTTTGTTTTAATTCACCACAGGAGTTTTCAGTGTTTTACATACACCAAAAACACCTTAATGTGCAGCTGTGCTGTAATATTAACCCGAAGTTCATCCATCACGTATGGCATGCAAGTAAGGGCACAATGCTTCAGGGTAACAGTGTACAAAAAATCTTAAGTCAGTACAGGCAGCTGACAGGAACTACTATGAAACAGAACTGCAGGGATTTCTGTACAATACAGGAGCATAAAAAAAACTTTTGGATAAGATCTGGTATCAAAACTATGGCCTATAATTTGTGTAGAACTCTGCATGATCAAACAGAAAGAAAATGATTACAAATAAAACAAGACAGGCAATGTATGTATAACATAATGTTGAAGTGCATTCATGCAACCATTGTTGCAGTGGACAAGCAATAAGTATGACACAACCTGAATGTGTGTGTGTGTGTGTATTGGTAACTTTAGCTACCCAGCATGCAATGCACATGCGCCATATTGTCATCTGTGGCCTGCCCTGCTCTACAATATTTTTTCACATTATCTCATAAATAGCATGATTTTTTAATAAAAGTTACTGAACACAAAATATGTGTTTTGATTTTCTCTACAACTTTTGTCTGAAACATTTCTCATTCTAAGAAGAAATGAGTGAGGTATGGTCAAATATGTATATTGGTCTTCACATAAATTACCCTTTATTCTTGTCCGATTTTAATGAAACTTGAATTTTCTTGACAGAGTTTCAAAAAATCCTCAAATAACAAATTTCATGAATATCTGTCCAGTGGGAGCTGAGTTGTTCTATGTGGATGGAAAGACAGACATACATGACGAAGCTAATAGTCGCTTTTCACAATTTTGTGAACATGCCTAAAACGTAGTGGCCAACATGAGCCACACAATTTTGGAATGAAATCCACCTTACAGCTGTGTGCACAAATATCATGCGTGCACAAAGGATGGTTGAATAAAACTAAGTAAGAAATGCATGCACAAGATGACATTTCAAATGCATGTACACGAATACTTTCCCTAATTATTAGATTCATATACAATTTGAAAAGTAACATTGAAGATTTGAGTATTTTAAATGTGCCTGCCTTTCCATGTTTTACGTAACACACATAAGTTTCCTGTGTATTTTAGTAACAGGTTTACAATCAGTCATATTCATTAAGTTGTAAATGGGGAGATTTACAATCACTCATGCTCGATTATTTTTCAACTGTTTACTAATACTTTGGACTCAGCTTCTACCTCACAGAGAAGTCTCAATTACAATGACCAGTAATGGTGAGACAGCATCCTAAATGCACACATTAAGTCTTCATGTGCAGGTTGTGTTTCTTCTGTCCCATTTTAACCCAAAGCTGGAATGTATTAACAGATTTTTGTAAAAATCCCAAACATGCAGTTTGAAGAAAAACTACAATGGAAGTTGTGCTGTTCCATGTAGTCAGAGTGCCATGATCAGGGTCATAGGTTTTGCTTTGTAATGTGCTTAAAAGGGCCCAGAATAATAGCTGAATATAAGCAGATCTTGATAGCTGTCGATAACTGCTCAGTAAAAACACCTCACATACAGCTGAAGATCTTGGGCATACACATACTTCTTCATAGAGGTTTTCTAAGAAATTGTTAGAGATGTCCCGATTTGCAGTAAATTTTGTGAAAATATTTATTTAAAAGTAGATGTACAATGAAGAATAAGTCAGCCTGTACTCATTTCAGGTTATAAACAGATAACTAGTGTGGGATTTGACAGGTGTATAAGCTATTGTGGTAATTGTAATGGTTGTGGTGATGATGGGTACAATCATGAAAACCAGCAGCTACAAAACTTCTGCAGTTTGTGGAGCACATGGATGTCATGGTACTCTCTGCAGATCACCCAACAATTCTGACTTCTTGTGATTTATGTGAACATTACTAGTAGTATATATGTCACATATATACCATAATGGATAGACATGAGCCAGAGTACTGTAGTTGGTACAGTGACTAGTCTACAGGCTGAACAATTCAGGGTTTGAATTCCAGTAAAGGAAAGAGATTTTCTATTCTCTAAAGTGTCCAGAACAGCTCTGGGGACCATCCACCCTCCTATTAAATGGGTGTTGGGTTTCCTTCCAGGTGGGGTGAAGTGGCTGAAGCATAAAGCTAAGCACTCACTTCCACTAAATGCCAGGTTAAGAATCAGTGGAGCTGTACCTCTATTTCCCCTGTATGCCTTCATGGTGTAAACAGGGACAACTTGACCTTTTTAAACTTTATATGCTGGATGGATGGCTGCCATGTAAGACATTGTGATCAACAATAAAATTGAGAAAATTCTCACAATTTTTTTCTGTGAAGTTTGAAAGGGCTATTACTACTGTTTCAGCAGTGATAATGTGTCAGCAGGCTCACAGAACAGTGCATTACCTGACAACCACCAATTTACATTAAAATAGTACTTATCAAAAGAATAATTATTGTGATGATGGTGAAGATGAATAAACAGCAAATTTTTCACAAGCACTAAATTTCACTTACCCATGACCAAGAAATTTTCATTGTCATAGCAATGTACAAACTTTTAGTTATATCTCCAAAAGTAGAAAACAATTATCAGTGAAACAGACATACAGAACCCACAGGACACGGACCTATTCCTGTGATGGCAAAATTCTGCGACATCATGGAAACACATAACACTGCCATGTCATTTAAGTCCAGTTTTATTTGCTGACCTGCTAACCTATTAATTTAAACCTCCATAAAATAGCCTGCAACTATTCTATGTTTCAGGATGTTAAGCACAGCATAGGTCTATGACTTACTTTACTGCTTGAAACATGCTGATAGATTCAGGAGCTGGAACTGATAAAACCTAACTATAATTCACCTAGCTATTATGTCCTGATCAGCAACAGCGGTGGCAAGAGTGGAGGAGCGTGTCACCTGGTCACACACCCCATGACCAAGAAACTTTGCAGTTTCTATGGGAGCTGCCTTTGCTCGCACCTGTCAAACAAAATCATCACCACATTCACATATCAGCCTCACTGAAATGTCACCTACATCTCTAATTTCTGGCACATTCAGGGCCATAGCTGAAACCTTCTCATGTGGAAAAGGGTTTGGAATTCATTCTTGTATTTTGTCAGTCAGTGGCAGACCCAGATTTACTATAATATATTTTTCATATTTAATCCAGTTACATTATCTATTATGATACTTCATATAAGCAAAAGTAAAAGAGAAGCAAAGGAATGTGCACACAATACTGAAAGGCTAATTTATCAACACTGCCAGAAGCTGTGTATTTTTTATGAGGACCAAAAGTAACAGATATCAGAGGTTGAATTTTCATCCCCTTCATCTCAGGAGCTAAAATGGTTAAAACATTATTTTAATATTTTAATACAAATACCGTGCATCTTTTATTATTTTGTACAATGACCAACAAATGCAAAATTAATTAACAAATTATCAACTTGTCAATTTCTTGTGCATTTGTTGGTCACTGTACAAAACAAGAAAAGGTTCAAATATGTTTTCACTTTGTATAAGCATGCTGTTTCTCCTACATGAATTGTATAATTTGCCACACTTATTAAAAAACAATGTCTTAATCTACTAGAGATCCTTACCATCAGTTTGAGCGTGATGCACCGCCCCTTCAACCTGACCTTCCTCAGACGTGATGAGACCTCACCTGCCAAGTGCTGTACGAACAATGCAGCTTCTTCCTGATTAGTGAACCGGATCCCATAGTTCACCTCGGCAGATACAGATTTGCGCTGATGGCCAAAGTTCAGCATTCTATCGTCTTTGCCTCGACAGTGCCTGTAGAGGGCAGTGCCAGTCTTTGCTCCAAATTCTCTCTGCAGCTGAGACTGGGTGAAACGCTGAAGATCAGAACAAGTGCGTACACCCATAGTGTGAAGACGACTGGCCAGATTTCGACCTACACCTGTTGACGCATTACATCACATCACATCACACCACACCCACTTTCATCTGCAACTTTGCACATGTTAGAATATTGGAGAGGACCAAGTGAGTTGGGCACCAAATATTCACTTTCTTTAGTATATGCTTTTAACTGCAGCATTCACTTTCAACACAAATTGTACTTAAAATGAACTACAGATTTGCAAAAAGAAATTTTGGTAAAATAAATAAAGAATATGTATTCATACATAAGTGTACAATATTAGAATATCTCAATACAGAACACATTTAAGATGGAACATAAAATGATCCAAGCCTTTATTATTTTCAGCACCAGTCATGTAATGGTCTCCCTAATGGTTGCCTGATTGACTGAAACATGTCAGTATTAATAAAGGGGTCTGACTGAACTTCAGTGATTTCTATTTGAAACATTTGTACAAAACATTTAAACAATTACTAGAAGAGGCTACAGCACAGCCCTTAACTAAGCCTGGCAGTGTCTTACTGGATATACCACACAGAGACTGATCTTGAAGGTTAAGCTTAGCTGGTCCCTCCAATTCTTCAGAAAACATACCCACATCAGTATAAGAATTGGCAGGGTTTAAACTTCAGTAGGAGTCCACATTGTGAAGTTCAGTAAATGTAATGGTTTCAAATACACGTGAAAACTAATGTCTTAAAATTAACAGCCTTCAAGCCCTTAATTTTAACACATATTTATAAATAAATACAAAGGCACAAAAATATGTCATGTTTTCTCAAACATTAGCCTACATATTCGGGAATTTGCAAAAGCAAGGGTCACTGTACATCTGCCCGAAAAAAAAAAAAGCACTGGAGTCATGTTTTCGTGTCATTAGCAGTAATCTGTAAGTAATGTATTTGGATGGATAATGCTGTTGTCTCATAGACTTATCTCTCACTGTCACTTCAAGGTCATGGAGAAATGCTACATGTAAGGAAAACCAGTGCTGTAATGCACAGTATCAGCTGCAGGTAGGTGTGTTGTCCTATAGTGTCTAGTGAGCAATGCTGTTATGTGTATACTTGATCTTGTGGTCTACAGTCCACATCAGGCCTACGCCTCCTTATTTTGAGGTTTCCAGATCACATGCAATTTTAGACACACACATGTGACATGATTCCTCTGAACATGTACTCACACCGTCATAGATGCTGCTACCTGCACATCACACAATGAACCAAAGAGACAAACATTCATGCCCTCAGCACGATTCAAACCCATGATCCTACCAATCAAGCAGTAGCACAACTACACCATAGACTGCACAGCCACCAGGATTGTGTGTACATGTTACATGTACATTTATTTGCATGGACATAAAAAAAAAGCAGAATACCATGGTAAAAATTGTTGTAGGTTATGGTCTACAGTGCTGCAGATATTGAAGGCGGCTTGTTGCAGTTATTTTCAAACTAGAAGCCATAAAAGCTCAGCTGAAACTCACTACTGCACTAAAATTTGGTGCTACTGGAGTAAATGTCAGTGATGATGAAGGTAACAGCAATTGCAGTGTGCCATTTCCACATGTTAAACATTATTCAGACCAATGAAGGATGACAGAGCCACAGAAGAACAAGTGATGAAGTTTGTTCATACACAACTTAAGATGGGCTTCCCTGTTCAGACACCAAGAGATCTGTGCAGTTGTGCAATGTATATATTTCCAGCACATACTGTAACCATGGACAGAGACTTGCACAGTGTAGTTCCTCTCCTCCCCTGCCGACCTTGCGGTCTTTACTTGGAACTCCCGACAGTTACTCTTCCTTGACATTCCAACCCGGAACCTTCTATCAAATTTATATCTTGGTCCATGTTTCCATATTCCTTTTGGACTAGGAAGAAGGCATGTCATGAGTTCTTGCCCAGGCATTGTAAATACGATATTTGGTTTTGTGTTTGTATCAACCCATAAAACGAGGCAGCTTTCATTCTCATATTATGTTTTAACAAAGGGGCACTAAGGCATCAATTGGGGCATATTGTATTAAAAGTAATTTCTGTTCGCATAATTACACCTCTTCACATTTTTTGTTAGTAAATATTATTTCTAACACTCATGTGTATGTTCTTTTTGTAACTTGCTCCCCTTGTTCACTTCTACTGTTTCCTTAGGGTATAAAAAAAATGGGAGTGAAAATTCAACATGGCCTTCCTTTCTTTTTCAGTTCATGCAGTTTGGTCAGTATTACTTACTCTTAGCTGGGGGGTTTAATTGCCTAATTCTAACCACACATGTCTGTGTTAATTCCAGGGCTGTCCTTGTGGGCTGTGGGATGGAAAAAGTGACAATGAAACAGGTTTGTCCTGCCAGGTATCATTCCATCAGTGCTCCACACTCATCTGTCAATAGGGGTTAGTACAACAGGCCACAGCAACAAGGGACTCAATCTCAGTGCACTTCTAAAAAGTACCATCTCTTGGGGGCTTGAATCATATTACCCATCTGCTCAGTGTTAATAGTGATGTAAAAGCAGTGACTTCAGGGTGATATTTTGTAAGTATAGGAAGGTACATTATCCATTTTCTTTTTAGATTACTAGGCGTGAAAGAAGTGTATCATAATACAACCAATACAGTACACAACCATGTCTCACAACTACATGATTATCAGACTTCTCCTACATGGCCTTCTCAGCCACCTTTGGGCGTACCATTTAACACTACAGGAAGGTCCTCAAGACTACCACATACTTTGACTGTAACAGCAAGTAAAAGAAGTAAATATAATATATCCTGTTGCAGTTGAAAAATAAAATAGTAAAAACACCAACTTATGTATATAAGTGTTAAAATATGTGTTTTTCAGTTAAAATTATAACAGCAGAGGTCAGAACACAAACAAAGACAACACACAAGTAAACTTCACTACCTCACTGACTCCAATGAAAATTAAAACGGCAATTTGTTCCTTATTCTTGTATTTCTAAGGTTAAAAATATGATTGAGGCATGTTATCTGCAATATCTTTCATTACCTGGAAGGTCCCCAACCATAATGTCATGTATAAAGAGAGATACTGAGGGGGGTTCCAGGTGGAACTGTCCATTTGGTTTGGCTTTCTTTGTGGCAAGACGAGCCTGCAGGCAGTTAGAACCAAAGCCTGCTGATGCTGTACATCCTGTTTTATCCTGGCATAACAAGAACACAGAGTATGTGACAGGAATTACAGGAAGAATTATGTCTTGTGTCTTTGTGTGATATGCCATATCTCTGGGTACTGTACTTCATGGTGTATTCAATAATAATGTGTCAATTATGAGATTACATAGTGTTCAACAAACTGGTACAATGTATGCCATTAGTTTTAATGTTTCACAAATTGGTTGTTTCAATCTTCATGCAAGCATAAACCCTAATCTGAAAGGTGATGTTTTTTATGACTGAACCCAGATGATGGCGAAGTTTCAACCTAAAAAACCTGTACTGCAGATTCATAACAATAAAAACTTCAGTCAGGGCAGCTGATCTTCTGGCCACAATTCAAACTAAGAATCCCATGAATATAAGTCTGCTGTGCACACTAATCTGCTCAAAGTTAAGTTTCAAGGTGTGTACCTTCCTTATTTCAATTACTTAAGGGGTTGAAATGATTATTATGTGATGATGAATGTGCACAAAACCTCCTAGTAATTATCATGTTAATGACTTTACAATGATAAAACATTTCAGCCCCTATCATGTAATGATGATGATGATGATGCACAAAACCTCCTTGTAATTATCATGTTAATGATTTCACAAAGCTACCCATCAGCAACCTCTGTTAGCCCATATACGCCAACTACACAAAGCTGCACTTTCAATACACTACACAAACATACAAAGCCAGAATCAAGAATTATTTAGTTGTCACACCATGTGAATAATTAATAAAAGATATTCCTACATAAAGAAATTCTTATGCACCTCACACAATATGTAATTTGATTATTGATTTATATTAAAAAAAGAAAAAGTTTTGTTTCTAATTATGATCATCTTCAGAGGTATTATGTCCAAAGAAGTTGTTGTAACATGTGAAGGGTCAATTACATTACCATTACAGTACAGTCACTCATCACTGTGGCACATTTCATAAACATTGTTATCATAAATGGTATGCATATACATCTGTTTGATCGTAAAATTAACCTGGAATACCTAAGAATACAGTATTTGTAAAATTATTATGGCAATGATTAAAACACACGATACTGGTTTCTGATTTTTAATAATTCAATTAGTTGTACTTAATTATTATGAAATTTTTCCATCAAATACATCTAATATGTGGATGTTATTTTACATCAGAAAGTTGCAACATTTCTTGCCAGTGGCTGACATTACCAAACAAATATTGTTTCTAAAAGGCATTCAAATAACAATGCATGTCTTACATCATTTGAATAAATTATTATAAAACACAACCTAGAAGTATGAAATGTCTGCTTATCTTTCTTATGCTTTTGCCTTTTTTGTTTTTGTTTCGTGGATTCTTTGTTGTCTGTAAAGTTTAAATTTTATTATGACTGAATAAAAATTCAAAAGCCCTATTGAAGCATGCTGTTTAAAGATCTGGTCAGATGAAATAATAATGCCATCCAGCATCAAATCATACCATCCCTGATGATGATACCTTACAAAACTCACATTGACCCAGTTTTCTCTCAACCGTCACAATAATATTGCAGTATATCACCAGCACGCATGCAAGCACACACACAAACATATGCACACCCTTTAAGTCAGATAATCAGGACTGTGCTGTATTCTAGATTACTGTTACAATACAGTAGCTATGCATGCCCACAAATGATATATTTTATGATAACAGCATTTTTTAAAATATGTACCACAATGGTGTACCCTAATGATACTGTAATCAATCGATGTGTTTTCAAACAACCTCTAAGCACCTCTAAAGGTGACACAGAGACTCATAACATAATGGGTTCTTAATATAAGTCAATAACCAAATGACCTGTGTGCTTGAGATGGTGCAATGAAATTTTTATGTACTGAATACAGAAGGCACTATCAGTAAATGAAGTAAATACTACTGTAGTCTATATTGCTGACTCTGTTCCCTAAAATGTTAGGTGAAGCCACACACACTAGTGTACCTCAATTTCTTGTCGTAGAAATGAGGCGAACTGCATGGGGGAGGTGCAGGAGAGCTGCAGAACATCTGTGCAGTCCACAAACATCTCATCGCAACTTACTGCTTCAATGTCCAGTGTGAAGCTGGGGAGAAAAAATAAATAAATAATACAAAAGGGCCAACTACAAACTTTTCCAAAAAGACACATTCACTTCAGTTATATACGATGTGAATATGAATCTGTTCCCCAGTTTCAGGTCCTCCCTCATTCACCATTCAATTTCATGACGCTGAATTTACTACATATAAGATTTTCTTCATTTTATTGTTCAAATTCACTTATCCCCAAAGAAATAATAAAAACAATTAGTTCTCTGTATTGACTAAAATGCACAACAAATATAACTGTGTTTGCTGTGCCTTAACACAGTTGTCTTGAGAGAATGGAGTTTATTGAAAACAACTTCAGTATGTGCATCACTGACATTCCAATCATCTGCAGTGGACCATTTACGACAATGTCGTTACTATTGCCAATCACTGACGCTAAATTTCCTGGAATTGGTTCTAGTAGGGTGTGCAAATCATTTCTGCGCAATATACCTTAACACAATCCCATGAGAAAAAATTCACACCTGCACAGTGTGTTGGCTAGATCCAGCCATAATCACAATATGCAGGTAACTTATTAGATGCACCCCAACTGTGAAAATGATTACCAAGAACACCAAGCATTACATCTGCTGTGTGTAGTTCAGCCCCATTCTGTTGGATAAATGGGTCCTCAAAATTTACACCTACATCTTGGAGGAACAATATAATGTGGAGCTAACAGTCAACATTCACAATAACTTCAAGAAAAATTTGTCTAACTCTTCCATGGATGAAAAGAGTGCACCACACCATGCATTTTTTCGTACACAACAGTGTCACCATTATTTATCCAAGTTTTCTTAGGCTGACATGCACATACAGCTTGTTTACATGCATTTAAATAAATGTAAATCACACTTTGAAGACATGTAGGGTTTTTCTGTAAAAATGCATAAATGGGCAACCAAAGTTAACCGACTGCCTTCACCAAAAAACCATTCCATATCAATTTTGTACAACATATTTCTGCAAACACCTATATGCCTATGAAGTGAAGCTGTGCTGTTGAACATATGGGGTACTTTCTAGTGGTCTGCCTTCTTTCTATTGACAACTATCTTATTCTTGATTTCGAACTTTCTTCTTGTTGTGAATATTGTATTCTTTCTTACCCAGCATCTGAATTTTATGTGATGATGTTTCAGAACACTGTCTATTCCATCTTCATAGGTCATGACAAACTAAGAAGATGGAGCATACAGGATGTTGCACAATGTCAGCACATAAAATTCAGATGCTGGGGAATCACCCAAAAGACAGAACACAACAACACTCTTATTGTTGTGAACCACAGTCAAGTTTAATGAAAATAATAATTTGTTTCAAAAGTTACTGGGGAGAATTAGGAAAGTAGCCCAACATAAAGAAAAAGTAAGAGTTTTACTATTTAACAAATAAACAAACGAAGAATGCATAAGTTGACCATCATATTATAGACTGGTGTAAAGTTCACTCACGCTGCCACAGTGTTATACAGGATGTAGGACACCTGTCTGTAGCCCTCAAAGTCATATGGAATAGTCTTCAGGTTTGGACACAGTTTAAGGGCTGTCCCCAGGAACATTCCATTCTTCACACCACACTTCCTGGCCTCATAACTGCATGATGCAATCTCAGACAAAGAATCGGTCTCACCAACACTGGGAACAGTCTCAGGTTCTGCCTTCTGCCTGTAGTAGTTCATCTCAAATGCACGATCAACTCCTTTACGTTGCTGTGCAGTAGTGGTATTGCCCTTAGCATGTGTCACAGCAACAGGAAGACCTCTCAATTGTGGCCTCTCTCGCAAACCAACAGATACAAAGAAGCAATCC
>Ga0123353_10001508_pt1 | contig 28556 bp, 22 predicted proteins | sample TergutLab28metaG_3_FD_92763 | JGI IMG/M metagenome (GOLD analysis project Ga0123353, IMG submission 92763) | Labiotermes labralis P3 segment gut microbial communities from Petit-Saut dam, French Guiana - Lab288 P3 | ecosystem: Host-associated > Arthropoda: Insects > Digestive system > Gut ...
AAGTCCGCGTCCTTCAAGCGCTGCGTTTTCTCATAATGGTTCATTTTTTCAACCCACTACGATTATATCACATCCACTCCCTTTCTGCAAGCACTGTTTTGAAAGTTTCCGAGGAGGCCTAATGTTTAGGATGGGTACGCCTTGCCCAAACATCTACGCGCTGGACTGTACGGCGCTTATGCTGCCCTACGCGGCTTCCAAGACGATGCCTCCCGTGTACCGGGTTGCGGCGGCCCTGACCGAGGAGATCGACGCCGACATCCTCGGTCAGGCCGTCCGGGACCTGGTCCCGCGCTTTCCGGCGCTGTACGTCAAACTGCGCAAGGGCTTTTTCTGGGACCGCCTGGAGCATACGCCCGGCCGCGGCATCGCCATGGAGGACGGGGAGCCATGCCGCCCCTTCCAATATAAGGACAGAGAAGAGCCCTTGCTCCGGGTGCTGTATCACGGGAACGAGCTGGCTGTCGAGTGCAGCCATTTCAGCGCGGACGCCACCGCCGCCATGGCCTATCTGAACTCCCTCGCCGCAAGGTATCTCGAGCTGCGGGGCTATGCCATCGAAAAAAGCCGTATCGTGCTGGATTGCCGGGACGAGCCAACGGAAGCGGAGCTTGCGGACGGCTATCGGGCCGTGTATGAAAAGCCAAAAGACAAGAAAGTCCCCCTTGAGGGCATGGCTTATAAATACCTGGCGCGGCGAAGGGACGGTCGGCGTCAGATCACGCAAGTGCAGATGCCCATCGACGCCACGAAGCGGCTGCTGAAGGAGAAATACGGCGGCTGCACCGTCTCCGAATACCTGATAGCGGTTTACGCCTGCGCGTTTTTACAGCTGTATAAGATAATCCCGAAGCAAAGGCGGCCGATTCGCTTCTCTATCCCCATCGATCTGAGGCACTTCTGGCCAATGGATACGCTGCGCAACTTCGCGGCCGCCGCGTCGGTCACTTTATTGCCGGCGCAGGCGGATTGCGGCTTTCAGGATATCCTGGAGCATGTCCGCCGGGAGATGCGGGAAAACGTGACCCAAGAGAAGATGCGCGCGTTCATCAGCCAGACCGTCAGCTATCTGGACATGCTGGGCGCCGTTCCCGGCTTCGTGAAACGGCTGGCCGTCCGCGCCGGCTCCCCTCTCCTGGGGAAGGCTGTATGGCCCTATACCTCCTCCATATCGAATCTCGGCTACATCCGCCTGCCGCCCTCCCTTGCGGAGCATGTCCAGAGCTGCACGTTTGCCCTGGGGGGATTTGACCTGCCCAGAATTGTCTGCGCGGCGGTGGGCGTCAACAATGTCATGACCGTAACTTTTTCTTCTGTGGATGAGTGCGCGGTGCGGGATTTTTGTATCGCGTTTTGGGAGCGCGACGGGTTGCCCGTGCGCGTCACTGTCAGGGATTTTTAGCAAAGGGGGACTGTATGCCTTTCAAAACGACGTATGCGCTGGACAGCACGGCGCTCGTGCTGCCCTACACCATAAGCGAGCGGATGCCGCCCGTATACCGCTTCCTGCTGACATTCAGGGAGGAGCTTGATCCGGCTGTTCTGGAACAGGCCGTCCGCGATCTTGCCGCGCGCTTCCCCATCATGTATACCAGGCTGCGCAGGGGCTTCATTTGGGATTTCCTGGAGGATGCGACGGATTGCGTCGCTGTGGAAAAGGACGACGGCCGCCTGTGCCGCCCCTTCGATTACAGGGGCGGCGCGCCGCTCCTGCGGGTGATATACCGGGGGAACGAGCTGGCGGTGGAATGTACGCATTTCACCATCGACGGCCACAGCGCCACGGTGTACATGTTCTCCCTGGCCGCAAGATATTTGGAATTGCTGGGCCACACAATAGAAAAAAATCGTTTTGTCCGGGACTGCCGGGACAAGCCGGCACAATCGGAGCTCGCGGACGCCTTCCGCGGGGACTATGGCAGGCCGGAGGAGAAAATCCGCCAGGTAGGCCCCCCGGCGTTCCAGGGCCCCGGGAAGCGCGAGAAGGGCTGCCTGCGGGCCACTGTGATAGAAATGCCCATCGACGCCATGAAGGTGCTGCTGAAGGAAAAATACGGCGGCTGCACCATCACGGAATACCTGGCCGCCGTCTACACCCTCGGCTTTCTGGACGCCCGCAAAAAAAGCGGCTCGCGCAAACCGGTGGCGATGGAGGTGCCCGGCAACCTGCGTCACTTCTGGGACACGGACACGCTGCGCAACTTTTCGGTGGGCATCGTCTTCGACGTCATGCCGGAGCAGGGGGGTTACAGCATCGATGATGTGATAGAGCTCATCTGCCGAGAGATGAAAGAAAAGCTGACCAAGGACAAGATGAAGGCCTTCATCCACCAGAATGTCCGCTACCTGAAGCTGCTGGGCGTCATCCCCGGCTTCGTGAAACGGCTTGCGTTTACCCTGGGGCTTCCCCTGATTGTCACGCGGTGGCCCATCACCTCCGGCATCACAAATATCGGTTACATCCCCTTGCCCCCCTCTTTGGCAGGGCACATTGCGCGCTACGCGATCATCCTGGGCCGCTTCGCGGTGAACCGGGTCGTCTGCTCCGCCGTGGGCATCAACAACACCATGGCGGTGACAATTTCGGCCTCCAACGGGAGCACGGACATCCAGGATTTCTGCCTCGCGTTTTGGGAGCGCGACGGCCTGCCCGTAAAAAAGGAGGTCCTATGAGCGCGACCGCAAAGACCTATGCCCTCGACAGCATGGCCCTGCCCCTGCCCTATATGCCGGTATCCAAGTCGAGCCCCCTGGTGTTCCGGCTCATGGTGGCTTTGACGCAGGAGGTCAATCCGGCAACGCTGCAGCAGGCCGTGCGCGACCTGATCGAGCGCTTTCCCATCATGTATACGCGGCTGCGCCCGGGCTTCATCTGGGGAAAGCTGGAGGATGCCGTCGACTGTGACATCGTGCGCAGGGACGAGGGCGTCCCCTGCCGCCCTTTCCATATAAAAGGGGAGAAGCCCATCCTGCGGGTGCTCTACAGCGGGCGCAGCATCGCGGTCGAGTGCACCCACCTGACCTGTGACGCCAACGGCGCCGCCGTCTATCTCAACTCCCTGGCTGCAAGATACCTGGAGCTGCAAGGCCATGCGATTGAGAAAAGCTCCATTGTTTTGGATTGCCGCGACCGGCCCGCCGCGTGCGAGCTGGAGGACTATTACCGGGCGGCCTATCAAAAAACGAAGCAAAAATCCGGCCCCGTGGTCGATCCGCCGGCCTACCAATGCCTGATGGAGCGCAGGCCGGACGTCCTCCGGGTGACGAGGGCCGAAATTCCCATCGGCGCGCTGAAAAACCTGCTCGCCGAAAAGTACGGCGGCTGCACCGTCACGTGCTACCTGTGCGCCGTGTATGCCTGCGCCTTCCTGCACTTGTATGAAAAAAAGCCGGACCGGAAAAGGCCGGTGCGGCTTGCCGTCTCAACGAACCTGCGCCATTTTTGGGATACGGGCACCCTGCGCAATTTTGTGGGGCTGGCCCATATCGACGTGGCGATGGACCGGCGGGATTACAGCTTCCGGGACGTGCTTGCCCTGGTGCGCGGGGAGATGGAGGAGAAGCTGACCGACGAAAAGCAGGCAGCGTTCTTGAACCAGAGCGTCCGCTACCTGGATATTCCTGTCGTGAAAATCATCCCCGGCTTTTTGAAGCGGGCCGGGGCCGCCCTCGTATTCCCCGTTGCCGAGCGGCGGTGGCCGCACACCTCCACCCTCTCGAATTTGGGCTACATCCCCCTCCCCCCCTCGCTGGCCGCGCACGTAGAGAGCTATGCGTTTATCATGGGCGAAATGTCCGGCAGCCGAATAACCTGCACCGCCGTCGGCTGCCGTAACGCTATGACCGTCGCTTTCAGCGCCGTCAACGAAAGCACAGCCATCCAGGACTTTTGCATCGATTTTTTGCAAAAGGACGGCTTGCCCGTTTTGCGGCATTCCTATCTCGGCGCGTGATTCCGATTTCTCCCGGCGCGGCCTGCACCTCAACGGCTATTCCACCCGCCGGTGGTGTTCCAGCGGTAGGGAGCGCCCGTCCGTCAGTCGCGGGTGCTGCTCGCACTATTTGGTTGGCTCGCAGTCGTTTCCTGCCATTGGCATACCGAGTTGCAAGTCCCCTGCCAAACAGGGGGTTTGCCGCACACCTTGCGAAATCGCGAATTATCGTTTCTCGATAATTGGAAATGGCTTCGTCAAAATGACGAAAGTGATTATTCGGCCTCCTCCGACACCTCGGCGGGGGCCGACTTGATGGCCGCCAGCTCGCCCGCGGCCTTCACCAGGGCTGTCACGTCGGTCATGAGCTCGGCGGCGGTGGAGCGCACCATGAGGTTCGGGTCGTTGATAGCCAGCCAGGCCAGGTCCGCCTGGCCGGTGAGCTTGCGCGCCGCCGCCTGGCGGATCACGGGCTCCACGTCGTTTTTGGCCACCTGGGCGATGGCCTGCTGGTTCACGATTTGCAGCACGGACATGTGGCGCAGCTCGGGCTCGGGATCGTGCAAAGCCACTGCCGCCAAGGCTTCCAGGGCTTCCGCTTTGTCGATGAATTTGATCAGCTGCTCCACGGCCTTTCGGCGCACGATAGGCTCGCCATCCATGGAGGAGGCCTTGCCCAGCGCGGCGATGTCCGTGAGGTGTTTGATAGCGGCGCGGCGCACGTAGCTCTTTTCGTCGCCCAGTGCGTAGGGGATCAGCCACTTCTGCAGCTCCTCCTGGGTGTATTCCCCGCCCAGCAGGATCTGCCGCCCCAGGCGCTCCACCACCATGTAGCGCAGATACCAAACGCCCACCTCCAGGCCGCCCGCTGCGACGCCCTCCAGGGCGCGCGGCTGCGTATCGTGCTCCACCAAGACGTCCATGATGCTCTTTTCGCTGCTCTCCTGCTGCTTTGCCCGCGCGAGGATTTCCTCGCGCTTGCGGGCCTTGTCGGCCTCCTCCTGCCGCTGCTGCTCATCCTGTGCCTCGCGGCGCAGCTGCTGCTCGTCCACTATGGGTTCCCCGGCGCGGTTTTTCTTCGCCATACTTCTTCCATCCTTTCCTCTCTGAAACAATGAATAATAAATATAAAAAATAAACTGACAAAAAAGGCTGCGTTCCTCCGGGTTCTCACCTAATTTTACCGCACTTTGGCGCGCCTGTCAAGGAAAATCCGGCATATCGCGGCGATGCGCAAAACTTTTTCACTTTTCGCCCGCGAAGCCCGTGAAATGGCCCGAATTCGCGAGGATGAATTCCTTCGCGGGGGCCAGCAGCGCCTCCCCCTGTTCCAAGGCCAGCGCGGCGAAGCGGGCGTCGTCCCGTTTGATCTCCTCCCGCACCAGGGAGACCTGCTCGTTGTCCTCATCGTAGGCGTCGTATTCCCGCTGGAAAATCTCCGCATATTCCCCGCCCACCAGACACCACGCGGCCTCCAGCGCCGCCCGGGTGAGGGGCTGCCCGTTTCTCCTGAAAAACTCGCTGAGGGCTTCGCGGCCGTCCTGGAGCACGTAGCCCAGGACGTAGACCAGCCGCCGGGGCTGCGTGAGCGCGCCGTAGGCGGCCTGCATGTCGGGCTCTTTCTCCAGTTTCGCCTGTATGCCGCAGCACAGGCCCTCGACGAGCCGCCCGGGCGGGGTATCGATCAGCTGCTGCTGCGTGACGGTTTTAAACTGCGCGCGCAGCTCTTTTTCGCGCTCCAGCGCGGCGATGAGGGCGTCCCGCGCCCTGTTGCGCTTCCTGGAGGAGCGCATGGCCATGACCCACAGAAACAGGCAAAGCAGCGCGGCGGCGGCTGTGACGATGTACAGGGCCGGGAACTCCTGGATGGATTGGCGGATGGTGCCTAGCATTTTTTATTTCCCTTCTTTATTTCAGTTATAAAAGGAACCCACTGCTATGCCTCTGCCGCCGAAAGCGGTCAGCCGCTCCGCGGAACCCTTCCTCAGTCGCCCGAGGCGACAGCTCCTCCCGCGGGGAGGAGCCTTGGGGATTAGGTGGGAAGCGACATCGATTCCACACGGTTGTGTTTGCGCCGTCCCCCACCGGGTGGATTTATTCTTTCATCAACGCGGCATAAATTTCGCTTTTGCGATGCCCCGTCTCTTTCGCCGCGAGCCTGGCGGCTTCGCTGGCGCCCAGGCCTTGGGTGATGTTCTCTCTTGCTATGGCGATGGCGTCTTCAAAGAGCATTTTTTCGGGCTTTATCGGGGCCGCGCCCGCCAGGACGAGCACGATCTCGCCTTTGAGCTTTTCGTCCGCGTATTTCTCCGCGGCCTCCTCGCAGGTGGTGTGGATAACCTGCTCGTGCAGCTTGGTGAGCTCGCGGACGATTGCCAGGGGGCGTTCGCCGAAATGCTCGGCGAAGTCCCGCAGGGTGTGCGGCAGCTTGTGCGGGGCCTCGTAGAAGAGCATGGTGCGCTGCTCACCCGCCAGGGAAGCCAGGTGCTCCCGGCGGCCGCGTTTGTTGGTGCTCAGGAAGCCCTCGAAGGTGAAGCGCCCGCCGGGCAGGCCCGAGAGGGCCAGCGCCGTGACGCAGGCGGCGGGGCCGGGCACGCTCTCCACGGGGACGCCGGATTCGTGGCAGGCGCGCACCAGGTCCTCGCCGGGATCGGAGATGGCGGGCATCCCGGCGTCGGTCACCAGGGCGCAGGATTCCTCCCCCTGCAAGCGCTTGAGAATGGACGCGCCGCTCTCCCTGCGGTTGTGCTCGTGATAGCTCACCATGGGGGTGGCGATTTCAAAATGATGCAGCAGCTTGCGGGTCACGCGGGTGTCCTCCGCCGCGATGAAATCCACGCAGCGAAGCGTTTCTATTCCCCTGGGGGACATATCGCCCAGGTTGCCGATCGGGGTTCCCACGACGTACAGCTTTCCCATGGAACTATCATAGCACAGGTGGAAATAAAATGCAAGCCTTACGCATAGAATCGTAGGGGACGGCATCCTGCCACCCGTGAAGAGCGCAAATTTTAAAATGGCATGAATGCCGCCCGAAAAGCGTTCTATTTTTTTCGAGTGGCAAGAATGCCACCCCTACAGTCAGGAGGATTCATATGACAAGCCTGCTCAGCCCCTGCTATCCCTTCCAGCTCGGGGCGCTGCCCTTCGCCTACAACGCCCTGGAGCCGAACATCGACGCGGCCACCATGGAGATCCACTACACGCGGCATTTCAAGGAGTACGTGGACAACTTGAACGCCACGCTGGCGGAGTGCCCGCGATTGCAGTGCTGCAACCTGGAGGAGCTACTGCGCTGCTGCGACCGCCTGCCCGCCAACCTGCGCACGCCCATCCGGCGCTACGCCGGCGGGGCCTACAACCACGCAATGTACTTCGAGGGGCTCACCCCGGGGGGCAGCCCGCCCTGCGGGACCCTCGCCCGGGCGATCGACTGCACCTACGGCAGCACCGAGCTGTTCAAGGCCCAGCTGAAGGCCAAGGCCACGGAGGTGTTCGGCTCGGGCTACGCATGGCTGGCGGCCAGCCGCACGGGGCGTTTGGCCATCATGGCCACCGCCAACCAGGATACGCCCCTGCCCTGCGGGTGCGTCCCCCTGCTGAACGTCGACGTTTGGGAGCACGCCTACTACCTCAAGTACCAGAACCTGCGCGCGAACTACATCGACGCATGGCTGCGCGTGACGGACTTCGGCAGGGCCTCGGTGCTGCACGAGGAGAGGTTCTGCTGAGACTGCGATAGCAGCGTGCGGCATGAATGCCGCCCCTACAGTTGGCAAGATCATTTGCAGGTATGTAGGCAGCATATCCTGTAGGGGTGGCATTTTTGCCAGCCGAACCCCAAGCACCCCCTGGAAAAATTTAATAATTCTCAATTGTTGCCGCAAAAACCCTTGCTTTTTTCGGCGGTATGCTCTATAATATTTGTTAGGGTAATATGGAGGAGCTTTAGTTCGGTAAAAAGGGGGCGTTTGCTTGGCGGGGGACCTGCACTGCCACACCAGGCTTTCACTGGGGTCTATGGGGATAGACGACCTGATCATGCTGGCCAAGAAGCGCGGCATCGCCACCATCGCGATCACCGACCTGGACTGCCAGGCGGGCACCATCCGGGGGAAGGTGATCGGGGAGCGGCACGGGGTGACGGTCATCCCGGGCCTCGAAATCTCCTGCACGGACGAGCAGTCCGGCCGGGAGATCCACATGCTGTGTTACCTCAGCGACAGCCCCGACCGCCTGGAGGGCCTTTGCCACGCCAACCTGCTGGAACGCAAGAAGGCCGCGCAGTACATGTTGCTCAAGTTCGTCCAGCGCTTCCCCGTGGAGCCCACGCTGGTGCATGAGTGCGCCCGGGGCGCCACCTGCATCTACCCCCAGCACATGATGCGCGCGCTGATGGAGAGCGGCCTGACCGACCGGATTTACAGCGACGTCTACCACGAGCTCTTCACGCCGGAGAGCCCGCGCAATATCCTGCGCGAGGCGCGCTTCCCCGCCCCCCTGGAGGTGCTGGAGGCCATACACCAGTCCGGCGGCATCGCCGTGCTGGCCCACCCGGCCGAAAACGGCGCGACGGAGCTGCTGGAAGACCTGGTGCGCGCGGGGCTCGACGGGGTGGAGGTGTTCCACAGCGCGAATTCCCGGGAGGAGCAGAAGCAGCTGCTGGCCATGGCGAAGGCCGAGAACATGCTGGTGACCGGGGGCAGCGACTTCCGGGGGATGTACGGCGTGGGCTGCGTGACCGTGGGGCACGAGCAGGTGAACGACGCCCAGGTGAGCTCCCTGCTCAGCTACAAATCGCGCATGAACCGCGCGAAGCGGCAGGCCGCCGCCGCGTCATAGGGAGGGCTTGAGGGCACTTATGGAACAACACGACGACATCAAAATATTCGCCCCCGAGGCGGCCGAAAATCCGCCCCCGGAGGACCTGGACAGGCTTGCCGAACAGACCGAGGCCCTGCGCGAGAGCGGGAACCTCGGCGCGGCCAAGGGCCTGGGGCGGGAGCTCGCTTCCCTTTCGGCGCAGAGCCCGGAGCTGACTGCCCTCACGCAGAGCTTCGGCTTCGCGCTCACGCCCGCGCGCGAGCAGCAGCTGCACGTATTGATGGTGTTCTCGGGCCAGCACGCCCTGCGGGCGCAGCTGCCGCAGCTGCTCTCTGAAGCCGCCGTGACGGCCATGAACAACTACCTCATCAACCACTCTAAAGATTTTTGGGATACGATTTCCGACGGCAGCGCCTTCACGCAGTACCTGCTGGCGGCGCGGGAGGCGGCGCAGTCGGTGTCCGTGGGCGAGGCCTTCGCCCGCCGCTGCGGCCAGGAGGACAACCCCGACCTGCGCGAGCTGGGCGCGACGGTGTTCACCGCGGCGGCGGAGCTGGTGCGGGCCCGGTGGGAGGCGGCGAAGTGAAGTACGTCGCTCCGCGATACTCCCTCACCGCTGCGGCGGAGCTCCCTCACGGAGGGAGCCAGGGGATTACAGTCGAGAGGTAAGCTTATTTGATAGAACTCATTCATCGCTCTATTGACTTCGAGCGCGACCGGGCGTATGTGCTGGAATGCCATTGCAGGATCAACTACGCCTGCGACAGCCCGTGGGCAAGGGCCATCCCCTATGAGGAGTACAGGCAAAACTGGTTCGCCATGCCGGCGCAGATTAGCGAGTTTTGGCAGCACCTGCAAGAAAGCGCGAAAGACCCGCGCGCCATCACGGAGATTATCGAAGACGAAACCGATGAAATCGTGGCATACCTCTGGGCTTTCTTCTGGGAGAACAAAGAGGCCAAGATTGCCTGCCTGGAGTTGCAGGATATTTATGTGGAGGAGGCGTTTCGCGGGCAGGGTGTAGCCTCGCAACTGTTTGCCTACGCCGAGGAGAAGGCCCGGGCCGCCGGGATAAACCTGATGCGCTCCGGCACGGGGCGGGAGAACGCCGCCTCCATCGCCATGCACGGCAAGCTTGGGTATGAGATATACCGCTATGAATTTGAAAAATTGCTGAAATGAGATGCGCCTGTAGCTCAGCAGGATAGAGCGTCCGCCTCCTAAGCGGAAGGCCGCGCGTTCGAATCGCGCCAGGCGTGCCAGGCGAAGAGAAGCCTTGAAATACCTTGGTAAGGGTTTCAAGGCCCTTTCTCTTTCCTCTATACCGCTTATCCCCTTATATATACATCCCTTTCTGCCGTTTTTTTGTTGGAATGCAGCTGAGGAATTTCCCCCTGCGCGGCGACTATTGAATGGAGAGGTTCACAAAGAAAGGAGACCGCCATGGAGCATAGGCCAATCCCAAAATGGGTGTGGAACACCGAATACAAGAACATCACAGCCGAAAAGATGCGGGAAGAGCTGCAAAATTTCAAAGAGATTGACCACTACGGCGGGCTGATGATCTGCCTGTGGGGCTTTCCCGGCTACATGACCGCCGCGCATCTGGAGCGCTACGGCCAGGCCCTGGAGATCATGAAGGAGCTCGGCCTGCGCGCGGTGCTCTGGGACGAGGACAGATACCCCTCGGGCAAAAACGGCCACCGACTGGACGAGAAATACCAGAGCGCGGCCATCAAAATGGCCGCGCTGCCATGGCTTGCGTCCAGGGTATACAAAGTGCCGGGCAAATCCAAGCTGCTGGGCGCTGTGCTGTATGACCCATTCACGAAAACGCGCATTGATGTCAGCGACAAGTTCAGCAATGGCCGGTATAGGGGCGGGCAGAAGCCAGGTGAACTGCTGCTCGTGTTCACCCTCGCGAAATCCCGGAAAAAGATGCTGGACTACCTGAGTGAAGAGGCCGTCGCGGCCCAACTGGCAGGCAACCACCAGGTCTACTACGACCGCTTCAAAGAATACTTTGGGAACACGATCAAAGCCGCCTTCTACGACGAGCCCTGTATGCAGCATATCAGAAATGGCCGGGCCTTCACCGAGACCATGCCCGAGGCGATAGAGAAAGCGTTCGGCGTCAACCCGGTTTTGCTCTACCCCGCGCTGTTCATGGACATCGGCCCGGATACCCACGCGGCCAGGAACATGCTCTACGCCACGCGCTCCATGATGTTCCGGGAGAACTACATAGGGCAGATGGCGCGCTGGTGCCAGGCGCACAGGATCGAGCTCACCGGCCACATGGACCAGGAGGAGATCCGCACCCCGGCGGGCACCAACGGCGACCTGCTGCGCGTGTTCGAGCACCAGCACATCCCCGGCGTGGACGAAATCTGGAATTACGAGCGCGGCGCGAAGGCCTACAAGATTATCTCGTCGTCGGCGTACCTCTACGACAAGGCGCAGGTGATGTGCGAGGTATGGGGGGGCATGAGCGAGGACATGGCGCCGGATATTCTGTATAAAGAAGTGCTTGATCTGTTTGGGAAAGGCGTGAATTTCATCGTCCCCCACGGCACCTGGTACGACAACAGCCCGGCGACGGTCAACGCGCCGCCGGAATTATCCTATCGCAGCGAGAAGTTCGCCCCCCATGTCTCAAAAATAAACGACCTGTCAACGCGGCTGTCTGAGATGCTGACGGGTGGGCGGCACGTCTGTGACGTGTGCCTGTATTACCCCATCGAGACGCTCTACGCCGGATTCAAGTTTGACCTGCGCTTGGCTTTAAACGGCCGCATGACCGGGTTCAAGGCCCGATATTCTGACATTGGGGAGCACCTGTACCGCAAGCTGCACATCGACTACACCTATATGCACCCCGACGTGCTGGCGTCGCGATGCGAAGCACATGACGGCCAGCTAAGCCTGAACAACAAGACCAATCATGAGGCGTATCGCCTGATGGTGATCGCCGACGCGGCGGTGATCTCGCCCGCCTCGCTGGAGAAGATTCATGCTTTCGTCCTTTCCGGCGGCAAGGCGGCGATCATCGGGGATTTCGGGGCATTTTCATCTGAGGCCGGGAAGGACGCCGAGGTCAAGATGTTGGCCGCGCAAATATGCGCGATGCCGGGCGTATCGCGCTTTGTAAATGTTGATGAGACTTTTGATAGGCATATGCTTGGCGTCTTGGCCGACCGGGACGTAATTATCCCGCCGGAGACAGACAAAATAAAGTTAAAGCCCTTCTCCAACCGGCGCATGGACCCCGGGAAGGTCCCGAAGAGATACGTCGAAAACAGGGGGCTTGTGAGTTTTTTGCACAAAGTGATCGACGGCAAAAATATCTTTTATTTCGCGAACACAAAAGACCGGCCCAAGGCTTTGGACGTCTCCGTCAGGGGCCTGTATGATTTAACCTGCTATGACCCGATGGCCGATGCATATCGCGAGCTTGAGACCGAGCAAAGGGGCGGCAGGACGCACTTCACCCTGCGGCTGGAGAGGGATTCGGCGGTTGTGATGGTGGAGCGATAACGAATTGCTGTTTAGGCTCGGGTGGCAAGAATGCCACCCCTACAGGCTGCGGGAAAGATCAATCCGTGGATGACCGAAAGCTGTAGGGGCGGCATTCTTGCCGCCCGAAGCCAACGCCAGAGATTCACTCGCTCTCTCTGCGCGCGTCCACTTCCGCTTTGATTTGCTCGTAGCGCTCGCCGTAGAGCCAGAACTTCTTCCTGTAAATGAAGTAGCCGATGAGGCACAGGGGGATGGGCACCAGGAACATGAACGCGCGGAAGACGTCCAGCGCGCCGGAGGAGAGAACGGCGCCCGCTTCGTCCAGGAACTGATACTCGAATTCGCCAAGCTCCTGGTTGAAAATCTCCCGGATGGCGGGCAGGCGCGCCGCCTTGACGCCCAGGCCGATGATCAGCACCGCCGCCGCGCTGGCGAGCTTGGTCAGCAGGGTCTGCACCGAAAAGATCACGCTGTCGCTGCGGCGGCCTGTCTTCCACTCGCCGTAGTCGGTGATGTCCGCCACCATCACCGAGGAGCCGATCTGGCTCAGGGCGGCGGAGGTGCTCAATGTGAAGGCCGCCGCGGCCACCAGCGCCACGTTGATCCAGATGGCGCTTTCCGCGCTCAAATTGCCGTATTGCAGGCGCAGCGCGAAGAAGATGAAGTACACCGCCGCCATGCCGAAGGAGGCCAGGAAGAAGCTCGCGCCGTAGACCTTCTGCCGGGGGATTTTTTTCACCAGCAGCTGGTAGAAGATCATGGAGAAGCCCATCCCCATGCCGCTGAGCACGGAGAAGATGGTATACCCCAGCCCCTGGTTCAGCCAGCCGAGGCCCCCCATGTCGCCATAGTATATGAACAGGTAAATCTGCTGGAACGTGGCGGTGGTGACCCCCGCGATGAAGGGCAGGTAACTCATCGCGAAGGCCCCGAGCTGGTCGTTTTCCCGGAACATGCCGAAGATTTCCCGCACGGTGATCCTGTCCGCGGGCAGGTCGTAGCGCTCCCTGGTGAAGAGCACCGTGATGGAGACGAAGAGGATCACCATGGCCGCCGCCGCCGCCGCCAGCGCGAAGTGCGCCATGCCGATGCCGTTGCTGGCCGCCACCTTCGGGATGATCAGCGAGGTGCCCAGGGAGATGACGATGAAGCCGCCGAAGCTGCCCACCAGCCGGCTCATGGAGGTGACCTTGTTGCGGTCATCGGTGGAATTGGCGATGGTGGGGACCATCGCCCATACGGGCACCTCCAGCAGCGTGAACGTGAGGCCCCACAGCAGGAACATGGCGATGTAATAGGCGTGGCGCAGGATTTCCGACTGCACGCCGACGGGGTAGAACATCCCCAGCAGCGCGGCGCAGTTGGATACGGCCCCGGCGAGCATCCAGGGGCGGTAGCGCCCCCAGCGGCCCCGGCGGCTGTTGTTGATGATCGACGCCAGCAGCGGGTTGACCAGGGCGTCCAGGATGCGGATGAGCACGATCGCGGCGGTGACCACCACCACGTTGAGCCCCATGTAGATGTTCAAAAACGAGAGAAAAAAGATGTCGACGCAGGCCAGCGTGGCCTGCCGGCCCAGCCCGCTCATGGCATAGGTCGCGGTCTCCAGGCCGGTGATCCCCTCATGCTGCTTTTTTTCTTTCATATGGCGCCCCCTTTTTGATTTTGCATGTAAATTATACCTGATTGGAAATGCAAAAGCAAGCTTTAAATTTCGGGTCATACGTCTCTGCATTTATAGCAACCGCAAGCGACATCGACGTCCACAAAGACGGCGCTTCGCGACAGTGCCCACGGCCCCTATGGCCTTTGTGGCCGTAGCACTGCTCCCTTGCGAGGAGCCAGGGGTTTGTAGCCGAAAGCTTGCAGGGAGTGGCGGAAAAATCCCCCGGCTCCCTCGTGAGGGAGCTCCGCCGCAGCGGTGAGGGAGCAGTGCGGAGCACTGCCGCCGCAGGCGGCACTCCATGCGAGCGTCAACGAAGGCTGACGCGAAGGCTGACGCGAAATACACAAAATTCATTGACAAACCCACCGCTTTGTGATACGCTAGTCACGATAAAACTTCATCAAAGGGAGGCCTGTAAATGAACGGCAAATACAAGCTGACGGTCATCGGCGCGGGGGACCGCGGGAACTGCTACATGCGCATGATCAAGAAACACTTCGGCGACGTGTTCCTGTGGGACACGGTGTGCGACATCCTGCCCGAGCGCATGGACGAGGCCTGCGAGGACTATGGGTTTCAGAACAAAGAGGCCTCGTGGGAGAAGGCGATTTTGGACAGCAAGCCCGATGTGGCGATTATCGCCACGCCGGCGTATTACCACTGCGATATGGCGATGTTCGCCATGCGCCACGGCTGCCACGTGCTCACCGAGAAGCCCATGGACCTCTCCCTGGCCAAGGCCTACGCCCTGAAGGAATGCCGCGAGGAGACGGGGAAGGTGCTCGCCGTGGGGATGCAGTACCGCAACTTCCGCTACTTCCGCAGCGCCCAGCGCGCCATAGAGCAGGGCCTGTTCGGCAAAAACCTGATGATCAGCTTCTCGGATCTGCGCGAGGTGCGCCCGAAGATTGCCATGCACGACGCCGCCTTCGGCAACGGCGGCCCGCTGGTGGATATGTCCTGCCACCTGTTCGACCTGATGCGGCTGTACTACGGCTGCGACCCCGTGCGCGTGAGCTGCCAGTGGCGCGGCAACGCGGCGGACCGTGAGGTCTTGGCCTCCATAGAGACCGTGGCGCCGGACGCCTGCTTCATGATCGTGGAATACGAGAACGGGGCGCTGGGCAGCATCACGCTCAACTGGGGCTTCCCCGAGGGGCTCAACAGCGACCTGTTCTGCGCCATCATGGGCTCGGACGGCCTCTACGGCCCCGAGAGCGTATGCTATGAAGACCCCATCGCGGTATTGCTGGAGGACTACGAGGAGGAGGAGGGCGCCTGCCTGCCGGAGGACGAGGACGACCTGATCGACGCCGAGCGCGGGGTCATGAGCCACTTTCTCGCCGAAATCGAGGGCAGCGGCACGGCGCAGGTCTCGGAGGAACACGGCATCGTATGCCTGGCGGCCTCCCTGGCGGCGGTGCGTTCCGGCGCGCTGGGCAGGCCAGTGACGCTGGAGGAGATTTACGCGCTGAGACCGACCGTTGCCGAATGCATGGCGGCGGTGGAATAGCTGTCTTTCACGGCGCATACGGCAGGGACGCCGCCGGGACGCCGCATATCATCAAGAAATATTTTAGTCAGGAGAATTCGCATGATCAAAATCGCGTGCCAGGGCATCGTCTACGGCAACATGAACCTCTTCGACGACATCGAGAACATCCTGGGGAGCATGGCGGAAATAGGCTACGACGGCGCGGAGCTGGGCGGCAGGTTCCTCGACCCCGACGAGCCCGATTTCTACGCCGCGCTGCTGGAGAGTGCCGGCCTGGCGCTCCCCGCCATCCACGTGGGCGGCGATTTCCTGGACAGGGACTCCGTGGATTCCCAGCTGGAGGAGATCGGCGAGACGATAGAGCTCGCCCGGCAGCTCGGCTGCCGGTATATCTACCTCAGCGGGGACTACCGGGAGGGCAAGGCCGATGAGGACTACCTCCACGAGGCGCAGCTCTACAGCGAGATCGGCGCGCAGTGCGCCGAGGCGGGCCTGGTGCTCTGCTACCACAACCATGACTGGGAGATCGCGAATGATTTTCACGGCCTAAACCTGCTGCTGGATAACATCGACGCTGATCTCATGAAGCTGGTGCCGGACATCGGCTGGATCAAGGTCGCGGGCGCGGACCCCGTGGCGTTCATGGAGAAACACGGCGATAGGGTGGAGGCCCTGCATTTCAAAGACTTTAAACACGACGGCACGCCGCGCGCCTTCACCGAGCTCGGCACGGGCATCACGGACTTCCGGGCCGTGTTCGGCTTTGTGAAGGACAGGCCGGGCGAATTCTGGATCACCGCCGAGCAGGACGAGACCGACAAAACGCCCGCCGAAAGCGCCGCGATGAACTATCGGTTCATTCGCGATTTGGCCGGATAGGAGAACGCCTATGCGCAGGCCTCCCCTGCTGTTGGAGCGCTTTGACCAGGGCCGCCGCTGGGCGGCTTTCAGCGAGAAGACATATACTTCCGTGGCCGTTCTGCCTCCATCCGAACAGCCTGAAAGCGTTCAAAGGCAGGGGCGCAGCGCGTTGCGGCTGGACTACGATTTTCGCTTCGAGACCACGCAGTGCGGCAGCCGCCGGTCGTATTGCCACACAGTTTCAACAGCCGAAAATCACCTGGAGCTGCGGCAGGCGTTGGCCGATTGCCCCGATACGTTGGTCATCCCGGAGGGCGAATACCCCACGCATTTGGGAATCTGGCTCTATGGCGACGGCAGCACCGCCTGGATCAACGGCGGCATTGTTGACGCGAACGGCGTTATGGAGGACATCGCCTACGGCGACCAGGACTGGATGGGCTGGCGCTTCGTCACCGGCGCGGTTCCGCCCGGCCTGCGGCTTCCATTGTACGTCTCCTACCCCCTGCGGCTGCTCTCGGGCAGCAAGACCATGCACGGCAGCGTCTGGCTCGGCGGCGTGACGGCCCTTTACGGCGGCATCGATTATGACGTTGTGCCGCCCGTGATTGATGATATTTCATTCGCAGACGGCAGCCTCACCGCCTATGTCTATGACCCCGACGACAGCGAAAATCATTTTCCCGCCTCCGGGATAGACTGCTCCCGCACAGAGCTTTATATCGACGGCCACCGGCACAGAAAGCACATCACGCTCGTGCCGGAGGGCCGGGGCTTCGCGCTGTCATGCCTGCTTGACTTTGCGCTCTGCGGCGGCTGGCACAGGGCCGGGATTGCCGTATATGACAGAGAAGGCAATGCCGGGCGAAAGTCAGCATTTTTTCGCAGCGGGGAAGGCATTGCCTGGGAAATGCCTTCAAGCGCCCGCCTGGGCCAAGTCATAGACCTGGACGTCACCGGCGTTGACGGCGGCTGCGAAGCGCCGCATGTCGATTGGGATTGCCATGGCGCTCTGGAGCCCCTCGGGCCTCGGCAGCTGCGGGTGAAACACGGCCTGCCGGGGCCGGAGCGCGCGGGCGTGCGCTGCGTTGCGGGGCACTACACAAAAAATGGCGAACGATTCAGCTTTTGCCTGCCTGACCTGCAAATCGAGCTGGCGGCGGGGCTGGAGCTCGTCATGCGGCATTTTTGCAGGGGCTTTGACGCGCAGTTCCTTGTGCGAGATTTGCAGGGCCGCCCGATGCCGGGCGCGAAAATCTGCTGCGACGGCGTTTATCTGGAGGGCGTGACCGATGCGAACGGCATACTCCCCTGCCCCGGCCTGACTGACAGAGAACCGGGTACCGGAATTGAAGCCTTCGCCTCGCGTGGCGATGAGTATAGCTACACGCGGAAAGCGAATCTCTCGCGGGACTTCGCGCAGGCGCTGCCTGCCAACGTTGTGTTGACATTGCGCGCGCCTGCTGAAATCGGCGTGACCTGGCAATGCGGGATTGGGACAGACGCCGGTTGCGTTCAATACGCCGAGCAGTTAGATGCTCTTGATGACGGCCCGTTGGTTCCCGCCGAGGCGTCGCCATTTTATACAGTGCTGCATGGGCAGTATACGGAACTGAGCGCCTTCCGGGCCGTGCTGCGTGAACTTGCGCCGGGGCAACGCTATCTCTATCGCGTGGGTAATCCGTTGGGCTGGAGCCCGGTGTACGCCTTCCAAACCCCAAAAGATGGCCCTGCCGTCACATTCGCCGTGCTGGGCGACACGCACAACAAATGCGGCGACGCCATGGCGTCGGCGCTTCGGCGCTCCCCTGCCCCGGATTTCTTCCTGCACGCGGGCGACTACGTGGGCTCCGGCGGGGCTTACGGGGACTGGCTGGCGCTGCACGGGGATTCGCGCGGGCTGCTGCCGGAACACCCGGTGCTCCCCGTTGTTGGCAACCACGACACCATGGACGGCGACGGCGCGCACTACCGCATGGTCTTCCACAGCCCCGATAACGGCCCGCCCGGGACGCGGCCCGGAATGACCTACGCCTGCGAAATCGGCGCGGCGCTCTTCATCGCCCTGGGGGATATGGAGAGCGAACAAGCGACTGTATCATGGCTGCTCGACGTGCTTGGCCGTTCGAGTAAAAAATGGCGGATTTTGTTCCTGCACAGCGGGCCCTACACCTGCTGGATCAATACAGAAGAATATGAGAAAAAGCTGAGCGGCCTGGCACAGCGGCTGGGCTTCGACCTGGTGCTCTCCGGGCACGACCACGTGTATCATAGGGCGACGGTACGCGACCATATCACGCAGCCGGCCGGCGCTGTAATCGACGCGAGCCAGGGCGTGACCTATGTGCAGTGCGGCACCTCCGGGCACGGGCAGGACTGCGGCGGGGACCACCGCCCGATCTGGAACAAGATCCACGAATCGCCCCGGCCGGTGTACGCGCTTATTTCAGTGCGTGATGACAAGATCGCGATTCAGGGCGTGGAGCTTTCGGACGAGCAGCCCGAAGGGGTTGTGTTTGACGAAGTTGCGATTGTGAAACCGTGAGGCGCGCAGGTGCTTTTTAATCAAATTCTAATGCTCCGCTCATCGTAGTTTCATGTTGCGGGGCTACGCTATATTGGATGACATAATTAAGAGAGAAAGAAGCGCGAACCCATGAAAAAGCAGATACCGAACATCCTATCCATCGCCCGTATTCCGCTTTCTGTTTCACTTGTCTTCCTGACGCAGCGCCCCTTTTGGTTCATCCTCATCTATTCCCTGAGCGGCCTGACAGACCTCTTCGACGGCCTGCTGGCGCGCCGCTACCACTGGGAATCGGCCATAGGCGCCAAGCTCGACACCATAGCCGATACCACGCTGATCCTCGCGATTCTCACGGGCATTTTCATCACCCCCTGGGTAAGGCCGGCCATCTCGCCGCGAATTATCGTTCTCATTGGGGCCATAATTCTCGTCAAGATTATCAACCTGGTTTTTATCAAATTAAAATTCAAAGAATGGAACAGCGTCCACACCTTCTTCAACAAATGCATCGGCCTGCCGTTTTTTCTCGCCGTGCCCATCTGCATGGCGTTCCAGCGTGTGCCGCAGGGGCTGTTGGAGATTGTCTGCATCCTGATGATTGTCACCTTCCTGGAGGAATTCTTCATCGTCCTGCTGATGAAGGAGTTCGAGGTGAACACAAAAAGCGTATTCACAGTCAACAACAAAAAAATGAATCCGGCGGCTGAAGCGGCCATGCCCGCCGAGCTCCGGGAACACCTGCTGCAAAGCGGCATGGCGGTGAAGAAGGGGAAGAGCCTGCTTTATAAAATGGACATCGCCTCCTTTGTCTACCCGGTGCTGGCAAACAGGCACTTCAACGACACCTACCGCATCCGCTTCACCATGCAATCCGCGATCCGGCCCGACAAGCTCAGTCAGGCGGTCCTGAACCTGGCATCCCGGTTTCCGACCCTCTACACACAGCTCCACAGGGGCTTCTTTTGGTATTACACGAAACCGGCCTACAATTTTGATGTCGTTGAAAAGGACGACGGGCAGCCCTGCCGCCCCTTCCCGATTTTCAAGAGCGATAGACCCATGTTCCGGGTTTTATATGATGACAAAAATAGAATTTCATTCGAGATATTCCACGGCGTCACCGACGGCATCTGCGCCTTGGGCTATTTCAAAACGCTGATTGCGCACTACTTGGAGCTGTGCGGCAGGGAGATCGCCGAGAGCCGGGAGATATATGACATCCACGAAAAGCCGGACCTGGAGGAGCTGGAGGACGCCTACTGTAAAAACCGCAGCAACGATAAGCCTGCCAGCCGGAAGGAGCCAGACGCTTACCAATACAGGCCCGGCTTCCAGGACAACCAAATGGCTGTCATCTCCGGCTCCTGCAAAATCGCCGACCTGAAGGCCGCCGCGCGGCGATACGATTGCGGCATGACCGAGTTCATGCTCTGCCTGTGCGGATACCTGCTGCTGGAGCACAAGCGCGCAAACCGTGCCAGCGAGCTTCCTGTCATCGTCAATTCGGCGGCCAATCTGCGCAACGTCTTCCCCAGCAAAACTCTCCACAACTTCGTGATGCTGGCTAATTTGAACGTAGAGCTGAACGGTGCCTCCCCGCGCAGCCTGGAGGAGACGATCGCCGTGATGAAACCGCAGTTTGCAACTGAATGGGGCAGGGAAAAGCTGCAGGCGCTGATCAACCTGAACGTGAACCTGGCAAAATCGGGCATCGCGAATATCGCGCCGCTGTTCATCAAGAGGCCGGTGACCAAGATCGGCGCGGTGCTCTGCGGCGAGCGCAAGCATACCGCGAATATCACCAACCTGGGCTATGTCAAGCTGCCGCCGGGCATGGGAGAGGAGGTGCTCGACATGTCCGTGCACATGGGAGCCACCGTGACCAACGGCCTGAACGGTGTGGCCATAGGCTATAAGGACAGCCTGCGCATGACCTTCAACTGCTCACCCGATGCGGCCGCCGTACCGCTGGCCTACTTCGAGGCGCTGCGGGGGATGGGGGTGGAGGCGGAAGTGATGATCTCTTAACCATCTATCCAAGAAAAAAGCCGCCCTTTGGGGCGGATTTTGTTTTGGAAAATCACTTGCCACGCTCCGCAAACCATGCTATACTATGTTCGTCCTGCTTCCACTGGACGGACCCCGACACCCTGGAGATCGACTGGGTATACCTCGAGACGCCCCACCGCGACCGGCTGGTGTGCCGTTTCCGTGAGGATTCAGTCTCGTTTTTCCTGCCCGGCGGCGGCAGGGAGGTGCAGGCGGGCAACAGCCCGGATTTTACGGGGCGGCCCGCGGGCTGATCCGCAAAAAGATCCCCATACGGGCGCGCGGCGCGGCGCCTGTGCCGGCTTCAAACGGGAATGGATATATTTGCAGAAAAAGCGCGTCCATCCTTATTGACTATTTCCGCGCGGCATGGTACAATGGGCTTGTTATTTATCAATTTTAGCATGGGAGGCAGGAAAATGGCACGAAAATCGGTCAAAGACACCATTTTCGGCGCGGAGGAGAACTCGGCCGCGACGATGGATCCCGAAAAACTCAGCCGCTTCCAGGAAATCGCGACGCGCATGTTCCACACCCCGCAGCTTACAGCGCTGGAGCGGGGCATGCCGGCCTGGGCGCAGGTGGGCAGGCAGATCAGCGAGCAGATCAACAACAGCTACCGCACATATTACTTCATCACCGTGCTGCGCATTGATATGCTCTACATCACGCTGATCCAGACTGTCCTGGGCATCTACAACTCCCTGGTCCGCCCGCTGATGGGCATCGCCTACGACAGGACGCGCACCCGCTGGGGCAAGGCCCGGCCCTACACCATGCTCGCCCCCGTGTTCTATTACGCGGGCACGGCGCTGCTGTTCAGCGGGCGGCTGTTCTTCGACAACGACATCACGGACGACCCGCGGAAAATCGTGTTCGTGTTCCTGACGATGCTGATGCGGGACACGGTATCCCTGATCTACAAGATTCCCACGGACAACTACACCTCGCTGATGAGCCCCAACCCCAGCGACCGTATGTCCGTGGGGCTGTGGTCGGAGTACTCCAAGCGCTGGAGCGGGGACTTCATCTCCTTCATGATCATCCCCGTGCTGGATATGGCGCGCTCGGGCATACTCCCCGTCCCGCTGGGCAGCGTCTTCGCCGGCTTCGGGATCGTCTCCATGTTCTTCGGCGTGGGCGGCAACGTGCTCATGGCGATCAACTGCCGCGAGCGCATCATCCTGCAGCCCAAGCCCGCCGCGCCTTACAAAGCGATGTTTTTTATCCTGAAGAACAAATACGCCCTGCGCGAGTATATCGCGAGCTTCGCGACCGCCTGGTTCAGCAAGGGCGGCTACAGCTGGGACATCGTGACCCAGATGGAGATCATGGGCGGCTTCCTGCCCGCCACGCTGTTCGGCATCCCCAAGCACATCACCAATTTCATCAGCCTGGCCCTGGTGGAGCCCTTCAAAAAGCTGTTCGGCGGCAGCTACAAGAAGACCGTCATCTTCATGCGCTCCTGGGATACGCTCTTCGCCCTGGCGCCGGCCTTCCTGGGCTTCATGCCGAGTATCATCGGCTCCTGGTGGAAGCTGGGCGTGATGCACTGCTTCTTCGAGGTGCTGCGCGTCTCCAATGACGCGCCCGCCAACGTGATGGAGGGCGAGATAAGCCGCGAGATCAGCGACTATACGGAATACGTTACCGGCGAGCGGCCCGACGGCTCCATCGGCCTGCTGACGAACCTGACCTATAAACTGATGGACCCGATCAATGCCCTGATGACCATCGCGGTTTTCCGCTGGTCCGGCTACGACCCCAACATCGGCGCCAACAGGCGCTGGAACCAAAGCATCGTGCGCGAAAACAGCACCATGTATTCCAGGGCATACTTCCTGTATCAGTTCGGCAATATTTTCAACTTTGCCGCCAGGATCATTGTTTTGGCTATGTACGACCTGACAGGCAAAAGGCGGGAGGAAATGTACGCCGCGCTCAACGAGCGCCGCGCCATGGTGGCCAAGGGCGATACCATGTCCGAGGAGATGGCGGCCATGCTGGAGATGATGGCGGAAACCGGCGCTTAATCCCTGAATAAAGTGATGGGGGCAGTGACATGGCAAGAAAATCCTTCCGGGAGACCGTGTTCGGCGCGGAGGAGAACTCCGCCGCGACGATCGACCCCGCAAGCCTGAGCCGGTTCCAGCGCATCGCCGCGCGCATGTACCACACCCCGCAGCTTTCGCCCCTGGAGATAGGCGTGCCGGCCATCGCGCGGGCGGGGCGGCAGATCAGCGATATGATCAACCAGGGCTACCGCATGTATTTCTTCGTGAGCGTGCTGCGCATCGACGTGATTTACGTCACGGTCATCTCCTCCCTGCTGAGCGTCTTCAACACGCTCATCCGCCCGGTGATGGGCATCGCCTACGACAAGACGCGCACCCGCTGGGGCAAGGCCCGGCTCTACACCGTGTTCGCCCCGGCCATGTATTTCGGCGCCACGGCGCTGCTGTTCAGCGGGCGGCTGTTCTTCGACAACGACATCACCGACGACCCGCGCAAGATCCTGTTCATCTTCGCCATGCAGCTGATACGCGACACGTTCTCGCTGATCTACAAGATCCCGACGGACAACTATGTCAATTTGATGTCCCCAAATCCGCAGGACCGCATGGCCGTGGGCCTGTGGCAGACCTACGCCTACAAGTGGGGCGGCGACCTGCTGGCCGCCATCTTCATGCCCTTCCTGGACTTCGCGCGGTCGGGCTACATCAAGGTCTCGCAGGGCGTGATCTTCTCCGGCTTCGGCATCATCTCCGCCTTCATCGGCACCGGGGGCGGCGTGCTGATGGCCTGGAACTGCCGCGAGCGCATCATGCTGCAGCCCAAGCCCGCGCCCACCACGAAGATACTGTTTTATATCCTCAAGAACAAATACGCCCTGCGCAACTATGTGGCGGGCTTCGTCACCAGCTGGTGGAGCAAGGGGGGCTACAGCTGGGACGTGGTGACGCAGCTGGAGATCTTCGGCGGCGTGCCCCGCACCTGGGCCTGGTACATCCCCCGGCAGCTGATGCAGATCGTGAGCCTGGGGCTGGTGGAGCCCTTCAAAAAGCTCTTCGGGGGCGATTTCCGCAAGACCATCATTTTCATGCGCCTGTGGGACATGATCCTGGGCTCGGTGCCGGCCTTCGTGGGGCTTTCTCCCAATGTCATCGGCTCCTGGTGGAAGGCTGGGCTCGTCTTTTCCATCTTTGATGGGCTGATCGTCTCCAACGACGCCCCCTCCACCGTGCTGGAGGGGGAGCTCAACCGCGAGATCGACGACTACACGGAATACATGACCGGCGAGCGGCCAGACGGCTCCTTCGGCATCCTGACCTCCTATGTCGACAAGCTCATAGAGCCGCTGAAAACCCTGGTGACCATCTGGGTGTTCCGATGGTCGGGCTACGACCCCAACATCGCCAGCAACAAGCGCTGGGTCCAGGATGTGGTGCGCGAATACAGCACCATGTATTCCAGGGTATACTTCCTGTATAACGTCGCCAACATCCTCCCCGACGTGGTGCGGATGATACCCCTGTTCTTCTACGACCTGGTGGGCCAGAAGAAGGCGGAGATCTACGAGGCCCTCAATGAGCGCCGCGCCCTGATCGCCAAAACGGATACGATGTCCGACGAAATGGCCGCCATGATGGAAATGATGGCGGAAACGAATGCTAAGCCGGCTTAACAAAAAGCAAGTCTGTAGTGGACGGCCTCCGTGACGTCCCCGGCCGCATAGAGCAAGACCAAGTTTTTCGGGACCGGGGACGTCCGGAGGCCGTCCCCTACAAATGATAGCACACCCTGAAAGGACGACGCCATGGAACCCTTCATCAGAGACCAGATTATTGCCGTGCTCAAGTATGTGCCCTTCCACATGGCCGCGGGCTATGTGAAGCAGGGCAGCTCCCCCGAGGTGGACGAGGTGCTGCGCAAAACCGGGGGCTTCATCAAGGGCATCTGCCACCCCAGCGAGGAATTCGAGCAAATTAAGGGCGCGGGGATTGAGTGGAACCGCGCGGACATCGCCTTCCCCTTCGACAGGGAGGGCAATATCCGGGAGGACTATATCAACTGGAAGGCGAAGATGCTGCGCTACCGCAAAAACGGCATCAAGATATTCGCCGTGACGCCCTACCCGAAGACCTTCATCGAGCACGGCATCGACCCGCGCCTGCCCGAATGCGAGGCCCGCGTGCGTGAGATCGCCGAGTTCCTGATCACCGACCTGAAGGACATCATCGGCGGGGTGCAGGTGACCAACGAGATGGGCATCCCCCACTTCACAAATCCCCTGACGATGAGGGAGGCCGCGCGCTTCATCGGCGTGCAGCTGGCGGCCATGCACCCGCTGCGCGGGGACGTCGTCATCGGCTACAACAGCGCCGGGCCCCAGGGCGATTTGCATTCGCTGATGCGCCCCTGGCACAAATACTGCGACTATGTGGGCATCGACATCTACATCGGCTGCTTCGCGCCCGTGGGCAACAGCATGTCCACCCTGGATATGATGCTGCGCTACCTGTGGAGCATGACGGGCAAGCCGATCATATTGATGGAGTTCGGGTACATCTCCGGCGGCGCGCCCAAGAGCCCGGAGGAAAAGCGCGCGATTTTGCAGCGCTACGGCGTGAGCAGCGAAAAGGAGATACGCGAGAAAATCGACCTGGTGCTGGAGAACATGAAGACCGTGGCCCCGGGGCTCTACAAGCGCACCATGGAAAACGCCTCCAGCCCGGAGAAGCGCGCGGACTACCTGCTCCAGATCGACACGAAAAACCACCTCTACAGCGAGCTGCCGGGGGGCGTGGCGGTGCCGGGCTGCCCGCACACCGCCGAGGGCCAGGCGAAGTTCTACCGGGAGGCCCTGCCCCGGCTGGCCAAAATCCCCTTCCTCGCCGGTGCGATCATCTATGCCTGGAAGGACAGCGAAACGTGCTACGCCTGCGGCCAGAGCGACTGCCCCACGGAGACCCGCTGGGGCCTGGTGGACCAGCAGCATCAGGAGAAGCCAAGCTACTTTGCCGTGCGGGAGGCACTGGCAAATATTCAATAAGGGGGATACGCCGATGGAAGCCTTCGTGAAGGACCAGATTCTCGCCACGCTGAAGGCCGCGCCGTTCCACATTGCCGCCGGATATGTGAAAAAGGACAGCTCCCACGAGGCGCAGTGGATCCGCCGCAGGCTGGGCGGCTTTATCAAGGGCATCTGCCACCCCAGCGAAAACTACGAGCAGATCAAGGGCGCGGGCCTGGAGTGGAACCGCGCGGACATCCCCTTCCCCTTTGACACACAGGGCAATATCCGGCAGGAATACCTCGCCTGGAAGGAGGAGATGCGGCGTTATAAAGAAGGCGGCATACGCATCTTCGCCGTGACGCCCTACCCGCGCACCTACATAGAGCACGGCATTGATCCCCGCACGCCCGAGGGCGAGGCCCGGGTGATCGAGATCGCCAAATTCATGATCAGAGACCTGCGGGGCATCGCCGAGGGCTACCAGATTACCAACGAGATGGGCATCCCCCACTTCACCAAGCCTTTGACCATGCCACAGGCCGCGCGCTTCATCGGCGTGCAGCTGGAGGCCATGGCCCCCCTGCGCGGGGGCGCGATCACCGGCTACAACAGCGCCGGGCCCCAGGCGGACCTGCATGTCCTCATGCGGCCCTGGCTGCAATACTGCGACTACGTGGGCATAGACATCTACATCGGCTGTTTCGTGGGCCCGGGCAGCTGGCTGTGCATGTTCGAGGTGCTGCTGCGCTACCTGTGGAGCCTGACGGGCAAGCCGGTTATCCTCATGGAGTTCGGCTATATCAGCGGCGGCGCGCCCAAAACGCCGGAGGAGAAGCGCGAACGGCTCCAACGCTACGGCGCGGGCAGCGAACAGGAGGCCCGGGAGAAGATTGACTTCTTCATGGAGAATATCAAGGCGATCAACCCGAAGATGTGGGAGCGTGTGACCAAGAACGCCTCCGGCGGCTACGCTGACTACCTGTTCAAGTCCGACTACAAGAATCACTTCTACAGCGAGCTGCCCAAGAGGACCGTCATCAAGAAATACCCGCACACCCCCGTGGGCCAGGCGGAGTTCTACCGGGATTTATTGCCCCGGCTGGCGGGACTGCCCTTTCTGCTGGGGGCGTTCATCTACCACTGGCCCGACGGCAGGGAGTGCGGCTACTGCAAGCAGGCCGATTGCCCCACCGAGACCCGCTGGGGCCTGGTGGACCTGGAGGGCCGGGAGAAGCCCTCCTATTTTGCCGTAAAAGACGCGATGAAGGAGATTGACTGATGGAACAAAATGTAAAAGACCAGCTGATCGCTACGCTGAAGTATGTGCCGTTTCATTTGGCGGCGGGGTATGTGAAGAGGACCGGCTCCTCTGAAGCGGAGGAATGCCGCCGCAAGCTGGGCTGCGGCTTCATCAAGGGCATATGCCACCCCAGCGAGAACTACGAGCAGGTGAAAGGCGCGGGGCTGGAATGGAACCGCGCGGACATCGCCTTCCCCTTCGACAGGGAGGGCAATATCCGGCAGGAGTACCTGGACTGGAAAGAGAAAGTGCGAAAATACAGGGAGAACGGCCTGCGTATCATGGCGGTGACGCCCTACCCGCACGAGTTCATCAAATACGGCATCGACCCGCGCCTGCCGGAGAACGAGGGCCGGGTACGTGAGATCGCCGTGTTTCTCCTCAATGACCTGCGGGACATCGCCGAGGCCTGGCAGATCACCAACGAGATGGGCCTGCCGCAGTTCATGAAGCCGCTGAACATGCAGGAGGCCGTGCGCTTCATCGGCATTCAGCTGGCGGCCATGCACCCCCACCGGGGGAACGCCCTGCTGGGCTACAACTCCTCCGGGCCGCAGACCGACCTGCACAGCCTCATGCGGCCCTGGCACAAATACTGCGACTATGTTGGAATTGATATTTACATCGGCTGCTTTGTGGCCGCGGGCAACTGGATGTGGGTCTTCGACGCCCTGCTGCGCTACCTGTGGAGCCTGACCGGCAAGCCGATCATCCTGGCGGAGTTCGGGTATATCTCTGGCGGCGCGCCGAAATCCCCCGAGGAAAAACAGGCCGTGCTCCAGCGCTACGGGGTGAGCAGCGAGGCCGAGGCCCGTGCGAACCGGGAGCTGTTCCTGGAGAACCTGGAAAAACTCGATCCGAAAATGCATGGCTTCGCCATGCGCTGCGCCACCGGCGACATTTTCGACTACCTCTTCGATTCCATGTTCCGCAACCATTTTTACTGCGAGTTCCCCAAGGGCGTGGTGATTAAAGACTACCCGCACACCCCCGAGGGCCAGGCGGATTTTTATCGCGATATCTTCCCCCGGCTGGCGAAGCTGCCCTTCGTGCTGGGGGCGTTCATCTACAACTGGAAGGACGGCGAGCGCTGCGGCTACTGCGGGCAGGCGGACTGCCCCCAGGAGACCCGCTGGGGCCTGGTGGACCCGCAGCAGAAGGAGAAGCCGAGTTATTACGCCGTGCGGGACGCGCTGCGGGAGATGTAGGTTCTTCTAAGCAATAGAGACGCAGCCGTGCGTCTCTACTACCCTGTCCGCGCTAATACTTGACAATTGGATAAAGGTGTTTGAGTTTAGTTCGAGCGTCTTGGGTAGAGAACTGCCAGTCGACACCGCGTTGTGTAGCGTTGCGGTTGGTATGCCAG